>JACXTT010003512.1_pt1 | contig 24058 bp, 30 predicted proteins | sample 9270951 | NCBI WGS metagenome assembly JACXTT01 (sample SAMN15532306, study PRJNA645909) | rock metagenome | isolation source: weathered quartz diorite | place: Puerto Rico | collected 2017-06-21
CTTGCCTACTTCTACGAGTTCCTGATCGCGGATCCTCTTAGTATGGTGGTGCTCGGCTCTTTGATCGGTGCAGCATTGAGCGTGCCGATCACCTGGTTCTTGTCATGGTGGTACTACAGGAGAGCGGCGGAAGACCTGCGGGACGCTGCCGAAGAAATGAAGCGGGAATCGCAACATCTGCGCCGTTATTTGCGCGACCTAGTATTACTGGAAGAAAAAGGAAGCAAGCTAAGATGAGGCGTTAGCGCGCGGGATGTGACCCGTCACCAAGGTCGGCTACTGAGTTCGTTGAACGCGCGCAGAGATGTCGTGCCTCTAGCTGGGTTAGCACCCAGACCCCGGCTGTCTCTTTTTCCGCGCGACCACCGGTGATGCGGCGAAGCGTCCGCGCCAGTTCGATCCTAGCTGTTGGATAGGCGATTACGACTATATACATCCCCGTCCACGGCCCGGGGCCGCTAACGAGTCGAACGCAAACCCAGCGGGCCGAAGGTTCCAAGCCGCGCTCCTTTAGGATACCGAGCAAAGCATCTCGGACTGTTGCCTCGTCCGGTGGTGGTGTTTTCATAGGATGCGCGAACCAAAACGTGGGCTGCATGGCGCACAGATTGCGCGCCCCGCGGCGTTCGAACAATCGGACGGGCGCGCAACGCTTCGTCAGCGGCGTCCTACATCTGAACGGCTCTCCTGTAGAGCAGACCTGGGCGTGAAGGCCAGTTCGATTCGCCGAACGAGTTCAAGGCCAGGCAGATCGAATCCGATAGAGGAGGATCGACGCCGCTGGCGAGCGGACAAGGAGAACCGACCATGCCCGAAACGTACTACCTGGGGAGATTTGCGGAATCGACTTTCAACACCTCCCAAGTGTTGGCAGATGCGGAGGTGCTGGTTGAGGACCAAACGGATATCAAAGCCCGTATCGATTCAGAGAAGGGCCTGGCTCTCACTAAGCTAGCCAACGGTCGAGCGTGGCACGTCTGGCACGTCGATCTGAGGACGGCGTTTGGGGACAGACATGAAGCCGCAGCCGCGGCCCAGCAGAAGATGCAGATAAAACCCGCCGCTGGCGAGAAGCCGCCGGTGTGGTCCCCGTTCTTGTGGCCCGCGTGAAAATCGTCGTGCGCTTGCTCTAGGGCACTGAGTCACCAGCCAATGTGAACGGATTGTGCACGCACGGCGCTTCACAACGTGGGAACCTCAGGCGACTAAAGGTTTTGTCTGTTCGGACCGAAAAGAAATGCATCGATCGGTTCCATTTTGGTCTGCTTCCATGCTGCAAGAAGTCATCGCCTTCGTCTACAGCGCCAATGGCGTGCTTGTCTCGCTCGTCTATCTTCCCCAGCTGCATACCGTCTGGAATGACCGCACTGGCGTGCAGGCAGGCTCCCTTCTGACCTGGAGCCTGTTCTCGCTGTCCTCGGTGGTCGCCTTACTGTACGGCGTTTTGGTGTTGCACGACGGACGGATGGTATTCGCGGCCGGTTCGAGCACTGCCGGATCGCTGGGTGTGTTGGGCACCGCGGTATATCGACGCCAACAAGCGAAGCGACAGCGCTAGCCTCGACGCGGACTTGATTGGAGTGCCGGGGGTGTCGTTGGTGCCCGGCCGCGAGACTCGCCTCGTTGCCGCCGAGGATCGTGACTGGTCCATGTGCAGCAAGCAGGGGCTTGAAGAAGTAGTAGCCCTGCGCATCCTCGTTATTCAACGCATCGGACTAGTGTCCTCCTGATGCGGCTCCGCGGCTTCTGGCACCGGGCCTCTGGTCCCTTCTTTGCAAGCCTTGAGTTTTTGTTTGCACCGACTCACGCACTGCAGCTCCGCGCTCTGATCGTCCCGCGGGCACGCGAGCAAGCATGAACTGTTGGCTTTGATGCAGCGGGCGGGGGTCGGGGTCCAGAACTCACGGGGTTGGCGCGCGGTCTCGCCCGCGCCGCTGCTCGCGCGCTCACCTAGGATATTCGTCTTGTTGAGGTTGAAGCTCCCGGCCTGCCGTCTACCGCCCCTGAAGCTGAGCACATATTTCCCGCTGAAGCTCGACATAATGGGGCCACAGCCCCCTTTCATTCGCAACAGCGTCAGCTGGCCGAGGTCACTGCGTAAGTCACACGTGCCGAATTGCTCATCTCCGCGAAGGACTCCACTGCCTGGTTGCGGCGGGCCCGTCTTCACCGTACCGGAAACGCCGGCGAGATTGACCTCGAAGCTCAGTGCGATGGGTACCGGTGGAACGGAGGGATTATCGTTGACGAGCCAGCCGTCGAAAGCCGCCCGATAAGCGAGCCCAGGGGAGGGAGCAATCCCGCAGATAAATACAAGCGCCAGCTTCCAACCATGCTGCAACGCAATCTTCGGGTCGACGAGAGGTTTGATGTTGCTCCCGCAGGGAAGGATCGGCGCAATCCGGCCGGATTCGAAAGCTGGAAGTGTGCCCTGTCCCCTCGCCGGGCGCCAGTGATGGGAGCCAGGGGTGTCGCGATGCTGCGCAAGGGCGAGCCTGTTGGTGCTCTGCGGCATCCGCCCACTGAGGGTCGGCGGCGGGCAGATCGTTGGTGCGCCCCCAGGACTCCTGACTAGACGTAAGCGGGGTGCCCGCTGCCCCAGTGGCCTGCGTCGGACCACCGGCGCTGCGGCCGCCTTTGACGGCCCGCCACCTCGGAGTTGGCAGCTTGCTCAGCCAATGCAGCGGATGTGCCGCCGGAACGGTGTTCGTAGTCGCTCACCTCTCGAATCAACGACTGGAAGCGACCAGCCTCCAGGAAGGGTTTGAGCGTCTGCGCATGCTCGGACAGAAGCCGTTTCGCTGCATCATAGTCGCGCTCGCTGGAAATCGGTCGAGCTTTGGATCCGAAGTACCTGACGTCCCCAGTTTCCATTGCTAATCCCATGTGTTCAGACTTCGGCCGCAATGCTTTCAGTCGCGCGACTGCCACTGGCCGTATCGACCCCTTCGCACTATCCGACACAGCGTTTGCCGCGTCCAGAATGGTGAAAAGAATGTCGAGCCCGGAGATATTCTCATGCTCGACTTTGATTCTCGCAACGACGCGGGCCAATTTGGCCGACAGCGCACAGGATATCGGTGCTCGGCTACAGGAGTATTTCGCCTCGGCGAAGATAAAGACGCCAGCGGAGGAAGTGGGCCGGCGTCAGTACCACAGGCGAAAAGCCAGGACGCCCGCCGCCAGACAGATGCTCGACAGGACGTTGGCTACGATTACGCCGGATACAATGCGCAGGAGCGAGGACGCATGGCGCTTCAAAACCAGCACCGCGATCGGCACCTCTACCAGGACGCTGTAGATCACCCACAACTCGACGAACGCAAGCAGATGCCGGCCCATTACGCCCTGCGTTCCCAGGTAAGAGCTGAGCTCGTTCGAGCTCACGCTGGGGAATACGTAGCCCAGCAAGACGCAGGCAAAATTGGCCGCCGTGGCGGCCCAGAAAGCCCGATCGCGCACGGAACTGCGGCCCCGTCCCGGGTGTAACCACCGTCCCAGCGCCTCACCCTCCACCAGCACGGCCAAGACCAGGGCAACCACGCCCATCCAGTGCGAGGCGCGGTAGATTTGCACGATTCCGATGTTGGCCTCGGCAGAGGAGCAGAGAACCGACAATAGAAATGCGATGGGTAGGGTATATCGCAACATTTGCCTCAGCGCCGGGAATCGAGCCAACGAGCCCGCCCGGGGCATTTCGCGAAGGCCGAAGTGACTGGATCAGGATTCACTAATGATCAGCGCTGCCAGCGGCTGGAACGCATAGAACGCAAACGCTGATGCCAAACGATGCCGCCAACTGGAGACGCCACGAGGTCAAACCTGACCACGAAGACGGCAAGCCAGCAGCGTTCGTCATCGCTTTTTAGCTATGCCCCCAGGCGAAGAGCTGGCGGGCAGATTGCCTTCCCAGCCGCAGCCCATCGCTCCGCAGCGGTAGCGACGCCGTGGAAAGAAGAAGCTGATCAGTCGATCGATCTTTCGTCGCTGGACACGGTGAGCCGGACCGCCGCAGCGAGGACATTCCCGATCGTGAGAGCGGTACATAGCCGGGCCCTCGAAAACCTGTCGGCTGTAGGCGCATGCTCCTGGCGTAACGTACACTCGCGGGAGTGTAGCGGCCGTTGGAGCAGTGCCTGGGCACTGCGTACGCAGCCATCATACCTCGTCCCGGGCGTTCTCGATCCAGCCAATGTCCCTGCCCTTGGATCCGTTACCCGGGCGGGCTCACGACTGGCCGGTTGGACCGAGCATGAGATCGACAAGTTCCGTCTCCGCGGCGGTCTGTGCGCGGGCGCGCGAAACCAGCGGCAGCGTGGGTAAGTGCCACCGGATGGCGGCAGCAATAGTGCCTTCGGTATGCCCCGGGTCAACCGGTTGACATGAGCGGCGTGCATGTGCTACGGCACGTATTCGCTGCGATCTCCGATCCTCGATTCCAGTTCTCTTCGTTACCGCGCGCGATGAGGAGACAGATATCGTAAGCGCACTCGAGCAGGGTGCCGCGCGAAGAATCAGCCTTGGCAATTCGGAGCCAGCAGGGGTTGTGTCTACAGCCGGAATGCAACCGGTACAACTGGATCGGAAAGAACTACATCTCGAAGTCGGATTCGCGTTGCCGCGTTTGCGACAATCCGTTGTATCGGCGGGAATTTCAAAGCCGGCGTGAGTGGCACAGCGGTTGCGGCATGGTTGCTGAGCCGGCGACAAGACCCGCTGTCTTTCGATCGCCCGCTCGGGGCGATCCTTCCTTTCGCCACCCGACTAGAGGAGTTGAATGATGAATACTTCGAGACAGTTTTCGTGGAGTTTGCCTGCAGCGATGCTGCTAACTTTGTGCGCGTGCTCAGACAACAGCGGCGAAAAGGTCGGTCAGAAGGTCGACAAGGCGGCTGAGTCCGCCAAGGAAAAGCTTACTGAATCCTCCGACGCGATTCGCCGTCAGGCCAAGTCCGCCGAAGCCGCCTTCAACGACGTGGCGCTGGCTTCCAAAGTGAAGGCTGAGATCCGCAAGGACTCTGCGCTCAAGACGTCGGACATTTCGGTCGACAGCCAGGACGGTGTGGTGGTGCTCAGCGGGGTGGTGGAAAAACCCGAGGATGCGATTCGTGCGGTCCAGATCGCACGGGCCGTCGATGATGTGAGATCGGTCGAAAGCAAGTTGTCTGTCCGCTCCAGCAGCTGAAGCAGCGCAGAGTCCGGTAGGCCCCGCCCGGTGGCGGGGTCTTTTTTTTGTGCGCACCGATGAGACTGCAGACGGATGGCCTGGGAGTACTTCAGCGCAAAGGTCGCGGCTCCGATATCCTATGACGTCGGCGGATTGCTGGGGACATCGTGCCCGGGCTCTAGTCGCCGTGCGGCGCCGCACCGACCCCGGCTAAAGCCGGGACTGAGCTCGTTTGGTGTGAACAACAACAACCGATGCGAGATACGGCCTCTGCGATGAACCCGAAGATCATGATCCTCAATGGACCCAACCTGAATCTGCTGGGCGTGCGCCAGCCGCATATCTATGGGTACGATACGCTGGCCGACATCGAGAAGCGCTTGCGGGCCCGGGCCAGATCTCACGAGCTGGCGATCGACATGCGCCAGTCGAATCACGAAGGTGAGCTGGTGACCTGGATCCAGGAGGCACGCACCACCTGTGCCGGCATCATCATCAACCCGGCTGCCTACACCCACACCTCGGTTGCGATCCTCGATGCGCTGCTGGCATGTGAGTTCCCAGTGATCGAGCTGCACCTGTCCAACCCGCACAAGCGCGAGGAGTTCCGGCACCGCTCCTTCGTGACGTTCGCGGCGAAGGGTGTGATCGCGGGCTTTGGCGCGCACGGTTATGAGCTGGCGCTCGACGCGATGGCGCAGCTGATCGCGGATCAGCGCACCCCGGCGAAACCAGCGCAGAAAGCGAAGACAATGCGCGCAGCGAAGTAAGAGCCGAGCGCTTACCAGTCTCCCTTAGGCGGGTGCGCGCGCACCGCCTCTTCGTTGACTTCCGTCCCCCAGCCCACGCCGGTGGGCACGATCATTTGGCCGTTCTCGATGACGGGTTGCACGGTGAACAGATCGTTGTGCCAGGGTACCACGTCCGGGTCGATCTCCATGATGCGCAGATTCGGCACCACCGCGGCCAGATGTGCGCTCATCATGGTGGACAGGTGCCCGTAGAAGTTGTGAGGCGCGATGTTGATCTCGTAGGTATCCGCCATCGCCGCAATCTTGAGGGACTCCGCAAACCCGTTCCACGGCACGTCGATGATGGCCACGTCTACCGAAGCACTCTCGAAAAAGGGTCGATAGTCGCGACGGCCGAACAGGCACTCGCAAGAAGCGACGGGGATGGTGGTGCGGCCGCGAATGTAGGCGAGCGCCTTGGGGTCCCGCGTGTCGATCTCGACCCAGGTGAGATCGTAGGACTCCATAGCGTACGCCACCTGCAGGAAGCCCTCGGTCTTGAAGTTCCAGTTGAGGTCCACGAGCAACTCCACGTCGCGGCCTGCGCCTTCGCGGAAGGCGGCAAGCTCCGCGCGGACGGCGTCCAGCACATAGCGATCTGCGTTCAGATCAGGGTAGCCGTCGCCACGGCCGAAACCGCCGTTTCGGACCCGTGGGCTGCCGTCGCCGAACAACAGGACGTTGGTCTTGAGCGCGCTATAGCCGCGGCTCACCACCTCTTTGCCGAGCTTGACGAGATCGTCGTAGCTGCTCACCTTGGGTATCCCCATCCTGTCCCCCCATACGCGATACGTGCCGCAATGCGACCAGTACAGGCGGATCTTGTCGCGAACCGGTCCGCCGAACAGCTCGAACACCGGTACGCCGAGCGCTTTCGCTTTGATGTCGATGAGCGCATTCTCGATGGCGGCGACGGCCTGGTGAGTGATCCCGCCTTGCGACGTACGCCCGCGGGCGTACAGCCATGCCGAGTGCGCGGCGAACCGACGCGGGTCCTGTCCGATTAGGAGCGGCGCGAGGCTGCGGATCAAGGCTGTGACGCCGCGTCCCCCGAATGTCTCGTTGTACTCGCTCCAACCGACGAGGCCGCTGTCGGTGGTGATCTTGAGGAAATCGAAGTTGCGCCAGGCGCCGTCCGCGCTCATCGGCTCGATGCGTTCTATTTTCATGTTCCTCCTCCTGTTTGGTTCCGCGGCCGCGGCTCGCGACTTGGGCGGAATTCGCGTCGATGTTAAGTTCCGTCGCCCCAGTCTGTCGAGGACTCGGACCAGCGCCCTTTGACGAGCGTCGTCAGCGGTGACAAAGTACTGGCTTTCGGGCCAATGCGCCCGCTGCGGTTTCGGAGGCTGGCAATGCCAAACGACCACCTGGAAAACATGCGAGCGATCGGCACGGCCACGGCACGCACGGCTGCGGCCGCGGACCTGCCGCCGATGCCGGCGCGGCCGACGCTCGTCGACATCCTCACGCTGAGGATGCACAAGCCCAAGTTCGGGCTGCCGTTTGCCGCGGCGCACCACGGCGTGCAGTGCGCTTCGCTCGCAATGAAGGCAGGTGCGGACGAAGAGACGACACTGGCCTGCCTGTTGCACGACGTCGCCATGGCGCTGATGCGACCGGACCACGGCTGGTGGGGCGCGCAGCTGGTCCAGCCGTATGTGTCCGAAAGGGTGGCTTGGGGTATCCGCTACCACCAGGCGCTGCGCTACTACCCCGATCCGGCGGTCGGTTACGAGTACCCGGAGATGTATGTGGCGATGTTCGGCGCGGGCTACCGTCCGCCCGACTACATCGAGGCGGCATACCAGCATGCACGCAAGCATCACTGGTACATGATCGCGCGTCACATCACGATGTTCGACGACTACAGCTTCGACCGCAGCGCGCCGTTCTCCGTGGATCCGTTTCGGGACATCATCGGACGCCATTTTCGACAGCCGGCGGAAGGTCTGGGCAACGACGATAGTCCTGCCGCCCACATGTGGCGCACGATCATCGACCCGACCAAGCCGTTGTAGCGTCTGAAATAGAAGCCCGGCCGATCGGCTCTGCGATTGCCGATCGCTGTGCCGGGCTCAGCGCTCAGATCCCGCGCTCCTTGAACACCTCGCGCGCAATGCGAAAGCTCTCGACTGCCGCGGGTACGCCGCAGTAGATCGCTACCTGCAGGAACACCTCCTGGATGTCCACTTTGGTGAGGCCGTTGTTCAGCGCGCCGTTGAGATGCAGCTTGAGCTCGTGCGGCTTGTTGAGCGCCGACAGCATGGCCAGGTTGAGCATGCTTCGCGTCTTGCGCGGCAGGCCCGGGCGGTTCCACACATCGTTCCAGCAATAGGTGTTGAGCAGTTCCTGCAGCGGACGGTTGAACTCGTCCTGCGAGGCAATGGACTTGTCCACATATTCCGCACCCAGCACTTCGCGGCGCGTCTTCAATCCGGCGTCGTAACGTTGCTTGTGATCCTTCTTGTCCATCGCTCGCGTCTCCTGGCATAGTCCGGGCTCCCGGGGTGGTCGGATTATGCACAGGTGCGCGGCTTCACGCTTGCGGACCCGCGGCGTTCCGGGCGCGTTAATGGCAACGAGGCCTTCATCTCGGTTGACCCCCTATGGAGAGCCTGAATACACTTGTGACTTGCGCGGTTCCGCCCCGAAGTGCCAGCGCGGAGGAACACCGATGACGACGACCTACGACCGGGCCCGGGAGGACGTGAGCAACATCGTCCACCTGGAGCACGTCAACGTCACTCAGCCCGACCAGCGTCTGGCGACGCTGTTCTATGTGTCGGGCCTGGGATTCACGCGTGATCCGTATCTCATGGTCGGGCTCGAGAATATGTGGATCAACATCGGCCGCAGCCAGATGCATCTGCCGACCAGCCGGCCGCAGCGCTTGCGCGGGACCATCGGCCTGGTCGTTCCGGATCTGACTCTGCTCAACCAGCGGCTTGAGCGGGTTGCGCCCGCACTCGAGGGAACACAGTTCAGTTTCGCCGATCGCGGTGCGTTCGTGGATGCGACGTGCCCCTGGGGCAACCGCTTCCGGTGCCATGCGCCAGCATCCGAGTTTGGCGAGACCGAGCTGGCCATGCCCTACGTCGAGCTCGACGTCACGATCGGCAGCGCCGAGGGTATCGCTCGCTTCTACGCCGAAATCATCGGCGCTACGACCGGAATCGTCAACCGAGACGGTGCGCGTACCGCCTCGGTGTCCGCCGGCCGGGACCAGCATCTGTTCTTCCGCGAGACGGCGCAGCCGCTCCCTGCCTACGATGGGCATCACGTCCAGATCTACATCGCGGATTTCTCGGGGCCGTACCGGCGTTTGCTCGAGCGCAACCTCGTCACGGTGGAGACCGACGCGCACGAATGGCGCTTCCGCGACATCGTCGATCCGCACACGAACCAGACGCTGTTCACGGTGGAACACGAAGTGCGCAGCCTCAGGCACCCGCTCTACGGCCGGCCGCTGGTGAACCGCAACCCGGCACAGACCAACCGGCCGTACGCGCGGGGTCAGGACTCGTTCCGCGGGACCTACTAGGGATGCTCTGATCAAGTCTTGCATGCGCGACCGTGGCGATTCGGGCTTCGCGCCGGAACGTGCAGCAGGGACCGGCCCGGCGCGCCGCCGACCGTGGCAGAACTTGCAAGACCAGCTCAATGCTGCCGCAACGCCAGCCTCATAGGATGCCGAGGAGCCAAAGCACGATCAAAGCCGCAAACGGCACGCCCAGCGTCCACAGCAGTAGAAATCTCATCCGTCCCTCGTGTTGGAAAGCGCACCCGCTGGGACCGCAGCTCACGGAAACCGGCTAGGCAAGACGTAAGATCTCGGCGCTCGCCCTTGTTCCTGTTGACCGCGCGAAGGCAGTCAAGACAAGTGCTCAGCCAGGGTTCGTGCCGATCGGGAGCAAGGCGCCGTACCAAGGGAGGGTGGTCATCCTTCCTTTCCTCCCGGCACGAACCCTGCGAGCGGAGTCGACTCTATTCGACGCTCGCCAGGATCGGTATAGGCGCGAGCCGGATAACTCCGTCAGCGAATGTCCTACACGGGCGCTTCTCATCCATTGATGATTTCGCCGCCGGAACGTCGACGGGATCAATGGGCTCCAGACCGACCCCGGCGCAACTGCATTGACCAGGATTACGCTGCGGGCGTCACACCCTATTCCCAGTAAGGCCGTGTGCCGTAGTAGCGGTCGATCTCACCTTGCCAGCGCGGATCGGCCATGGATGGCCACTGGTCTTTGTCGAAGCCCGGGGCAGTCTCCAGCCGCTCCTTCGGAACATCGAGAATGAAACACTCTCGATCTGCATCGAGGATCAGTGCGCTCCAAGGCACAGCGAATAGCTTGCTGCCGACACCCAGGAAACCGCCGAAAGACAACACTGCATAGGCGACCTGCCCTCGGCGAACATCCAGCATGATCTCTTCGATATGGCCAAGATCATCGCCGGCGTGGTTGATGACCGAGTCCCCCCGAAGGGTTGAAGCGCCCATCAATTCGGGCCCCGGGCCGGAGTGATCCGCACCGGGATCTCCGATGATCTTGGCCCTGTCCGAGCGACCAACGGCAGCGCTAGGGTCAGATGGCGTGGTCATTGCACTCTCCTCTGGAGATGATTGAGTGTGGTCACGCGAAGCCTGAAGGTTGGGTTTCGCATCCCAGGCATGACGAGTCGTCGTGCACTGAGCATGCTCCTGCATCGGGTCACGCGACCAACGACGCTGCGCAAGCGATGTGCCCGCCTCGGTAAGTTCGCTGCAGGCGGGCGACGGAATTGATTGAAAAGGTTTTGCCGCTACGGAGCAAGGCAGGTGCGGCACCTCCATCATGTAAGAGATTCCCACATTGGTTGTAACCCTTACAGACTCTCGCCGGCGTTGCGAGATCCAGGTCCCCTCATGGCTGGCCGACCTCGGCTGCAAACGCCTGAAAGCCCAGCGCTCCCAGCCGCCCGCAATTGAGTTGCAACCGGTGGCACGTCGATTGCGCGCCCTCGAGGGTTCCCGCCGACAGCGAGACGAAATCCTCGGTGAAGAAGCGCTAGTAGAGCACTCCACGGCGAAGCATCTGAAGTTATCCTCTGGATCTGAGTCAGGGTCGTCGATCAGCGGAGGCGTCTCTTCAGGTGGTTCCTTGATCGGATTGCGCGGCACCCCCAACGCTGATCGGGCAAGGTGAAGTAGGCGTCGACCGACGTGCAACAAAGTCTCGGCACCCGGAACAGGCGTCCCTGAACGGAACAGCGTCCCGACCGCGGTCCAGAACAGGCATGCAAGCAGTAGCTTCAAAATATCCAGCCTCCGAGAAGCGCAAGATGTGTGCGGCGGTCAGATGAGTGCCAGGACCGCTCGCTTTCGGTCCGATCCTCGCCATAAGCCGCGCGCAAGCCGATGGTTGCCGAATGGACGGCCTCAGGCCGTTCTTCGAAGAGATAGCCGCCGCGATCTGTTAGCCAAGACTTCAGCTCAGGTGCAGAGCAATCCAGAAAATGCAGGTCCATATCGCGCCCTCCGTTGTGGCGGAGATGCGGCTTTACCGCCATAGCATTGAGATGGCAACCCGCATGCCATGTGCAGACACTGTCGATTCAAGCAATTACGCGAGGATCGCTGAAGCGGGTTGTAAGTCGTGGAACGCGTCATGCAGATGTTTCACGCCATGAGCGCCTTGCCACAGGCTGAGCAACGCGGGAAGATGCAGCATAGATTTGCCGCCATCGCATCTTCGCGAAGGCGCATGCTTGGTGCGCGCGGCCGTCGCTTAGAAAAGAAGAGAGGGATATGACAGAGAAGGAGAACCCACGGTCGAGACAAAATGCGGACGCGCTCAAGCAGAACCTTGAGCGCATGGAGCAACTAGCCGATCTGCTCCATCGACTCGATAGTCTGCGCGATCAGGAGCGCAAGCGGCTGTCTCGTGAACTGCACGACACGCTGGTATCGACGCTATCCGCCACCAAGTTGGAGTGCGACTGGCTGATGCTAGGGCAGCCCGCGGGCGAAAGCGAGAATCAGAGGCGCCTCTCGCGAGTAAGCGGGTCACTCGCGGAAGCGATCCGGTTCACGCGTCAAGTCATCGATCAGCTGTGGCCCGCTGCCGTTGAGCACCTCGGTCTTGTAGCGGCCATCCAAGCACAGCTCGCTGATTTGCGTGCTCGCTGTGGAGTCGACGTGCAGCCGGATATGCAGGGCGACATGGAGACGCTTCCGGAGGTCCACGCCATGACGCTGTACCGCGCCGTGCAGGAAGCCCTCAAGCTCTCCGCCAAAGACGCATTGCGACCGCGCGTCCAACTCAGGCTTCGACGCAACCACAAGGGCATCGAGCTGCAACTCGCTCTCCCCAGCACCGCGAAGCGCCCGGATTCCACCGTCTCCGAACAGCTCGACGGCGCGTTGATGCGGGAACGAGTACTGCGACTGCACGGGGAGTATTTGCTTGCAGACGATGGTGAGGGCACCGTCCGCCTGCGTCTGTTCCTTCCCTTGCCGCCGTGCGGAGGGGGAATGGCTCGGGCGGCTCCTTGAGTTCTGAAGCGACGAGATGCAAGCGAATGCGAATGCCCGAGAATACTCCCGCCGCGTCATGGTGGTAGACGACCACGTGGCTTCAGGCGATTTGTTGGCCGAGATCCTGAGTATGCAGGGGTACGCGGTCCGTGTTGCACATTGCGGGCAAGACGCCGTGGCGACTGCCCGCGAGTTCAAACCGCAGATCGCTTTGCTCGATGTCGGCTTGCCCGACATGGACGGATTTGCTTTGGCTAGGTTGCTCAAAACAGATCCGCAGCTACAGCAGATCCGGCTCGTCGCGTTGAGCGGGTACGCGCAGTCGCACGGCGCAGAGTGCTCGCGTGAGCAAAGCTTCGATCACTATCTGGTCAAACCGGTAGACGTGGAACAGCTGCTGTCGATGCTGCAAAGCCTCTCGTAGAATTTCGAAACCGAAGCCCTGCCGTTAGCGACCCTGCCTCTCAGTTGGTCGACGAGGCCGCCCACCGGGAACCGAGGCCCTAACCAGCCAGTTGTCACTGCATCAGCGATGGCGCAGCTGGTATCGACGTCGGATTGACCAACCCCGCGCCGATGTAAGGGCCGGACACCTCGTCGACAGCCGGGCGGCCGGCGGTGGGTGCCAGAATGATGACGACGCCGAGGGCAGCTGCTGTCAAGATGTTGAAGCGCAGGTCCGAGTCCATAGATGACCTCCGTTGATATCGATTGCGGCCGAGATGAAATCCAACATCCCGGTTTAGCTTTCGCAATGCGTATGCCCAGACCCCGGACATTGCCTGAAAGCAGCGCCAGATCTGGGGTTCCGAGACATAGCCGGTACGGCAAATACTATCCAGTCAGTTTGCTCATCAACGAGAAAGCCTCCAATGCTGCCAACCAAGCGATCAAGGTGGCGGCGTGACGCACGTAAGCCAAATTTACCCAATCCAACGCTTTCGCTACTGCCTCGGAGGCTGGCAGAGAATCACTCATGAGATGGGTCATGGCGGTTGACGAGGCCTATCATGCGCGCGCAGTTCAACCCAGCCTATAAGTGCAAGCCTGATTAGGCTGTCAGCCTGGTCCTACATGTATCGTCCAGAGTCAAAGTCGCCCCCGGAGTGCCAAATGAGACGCCTTCTCTATTTTCTTCTGCTCGACGTTTCTAGCACGCGGCAAGTCGTGGACGATTTCCTGCTCACTCGCGTCGAGGCGCGCCGCATCCATGTGTTTGGACGCCCCGATATAGGGCTGGGTGATTTCCCTCCGGCAAACGTGTTGCAGAAAACCGACGTGATACACGGGGCGCAGACTGGGGTGATCTTGGGCGCTGCCCTTGGCGCTCTTCGCGCCGCTGTTTTTGCGATCTTTCCGCCGGGGGACGCGAGCTTACCGATGGTCACCGTTCTTATCGGCTCCCTGCTCGACGTCTTGTTCGGCTTCGGGCGTCGAGCCTGGTGGGCGCAGCAGTTCCCAACTCACGACTAAAGCCGTTTCAGGCCTGGATCGAGCGAGGTCTACTCTTGCTCATGGTCGATGTCGCGTCGAAAGACACGGAACGCATCACGGATCTGGTGATCCGCCGGCATCCCGAAGCCATCCGCGGAGGGACAGAGCCGACAATTCCGGCCTTCCCCTGATACAGAGTGCGGTGAGAGCCGCCGCAGAGCAACAAGCTTTCCTCGCCCGGCGAAGAGGTAACGATGGTAAGCCCCTAGCTAGGATGATAGCGGAACGAAGATCTTAATCGTCGTTCCCGTACCCGACTCGCTGCCGATGTGGAAGTGACCGCCAAGCGATGTAATGCGCTGACGCATGCCCAGAATCCCGTGCGACAGCTTTTTCTGGTCCGATCCACTCGAAAGTCCAATCCCATCGTCTCGAATCACGAACGTCAACCCGCCACTCTCCTGCTCCAGCGTGATCCATGCGTTCGTCGCCTTCGCGTGCCGCAGGATATTCGTGAGCGCCTCCTGCAGAACTCGGAACAATGCTATGGAGATCGCGCTCGGCAGTTGAATGTCGGCGGGATTGACCGAGAGCTCGCATTTTAGGTTTCCGCGTTGGCGGGTGTGATTCACATACCAGTCGAGTGCCGCCCCCAAGCCCATATTGTCCAGCAAGGTGGGACGCAGATCCTCGATGATGCGCCGTTTGAGATTCACACCTTCGTCGAGGCTCCCCATGGCGCGCGCGAGCTTCTGGGAGAGGGCAGGGTCTTTGTCCTTCAGCCGGTTGTGGACCCACGACAGATCCATCTTGGCCGTTACGAGAATGCTGCCGAGCTCATCGTGAAGGTCATGGGCGAGTCTCGCCCGCTCCTCTTCCTGGACGTTTTGCAGATTGCTCGATAGCTCGGATAACTCGGCTGTGCGCTCGCGCACCTGGTCCTCTAGGGTCTTACGAATCCGCTCCCGCTGCACGATCTCGCGCCGCGCTCGGAGATAGATCGCGAACACCAGCATCAAGTTCAGGACAGTAATGACCGTCATCCCGAAACGCGAGGTGGCTACGTCCTCGTCCCAGCGGGCAGAGCGAGCGATCAGCTGCGCACGCTCGCTTCCCTGGATGGCCGCCACCTCTTCCCGGATCCCATCCATCGTGTGGCGGCCGACGTCCGTCTCGATCAACGCCTGCGCAGCCCGCGGGCCTTTCTTCTTGTATAGCGTAAGCGCAGCCTCCAGCTCGGCAAACTTTTCGCCGATCAGTTTGGCCAGCTGCCCGACGTGCTCGCGCTGTTCAGAATCGTCGGCTGCCAACGCCTTCAGTCGCCGCAGCTCGGGATCGATGTGTGGTAGCGCCGCCATGTAGGGCTCGAGATACTGCTGCCGGTCAGTCAGAATGAACCCGCGCTGAGCGGTCTCGGCATCGGTTACGAGAGCGAGCAGTCGACTCGCCACAACCTGAGTTTCGATCGAGCTGGCGATGAGTTGGTTGGCCTGGTTCAGGCGCTGATGACTGCGTTCAGAGAAGACCAGCACGGAAAGCGATACGACGCATCCGAGCGCCAGCGGAATGAGCAGCTTGGTTGTGGCCGATGTCATGTTAATGGGATTGTGCCGCTGCGCGCTGCACGCACGAGTGAACGGGGCGCGCTGAAAACGCACCGTCGATTCGACTATACGTCATGCCTTTGACTGATACAAGGCGGCGGCCTTTAGTTTGAGTCACGCGTTCCGGAACGACCCGTTGGTAGCTTTTGCAAATTAGATTGGAACTTTCTACACCTCAGTGCGGCGCGCTTGCCTATAAGACACTGAATCTCACGGAATGATGAGGTGGTCCAATCCGTGCAAGGTAGAGCGGGGGGTGTGAACTCGCCCCACCGAAGCGCGTCCGGGTCGTCAGCGAATGGCCTGGACTCAGTGTTCAACAGGAATGGAGGTAAACATGACCAAGCTGATGGCGATCTTTGCGGCCGGCGCTGTGGCGCTGTCCTTGAGCGGTGCAGTGTTTGCGGCAGATGAGCAGACCAATGCTCCCAAGGACCAGACCGGTACGCCGGCCGATCAAACCAAGCAGGATCAGGAGTATCTCGTGGCCCTCAAGAAATGCGACGGCCTGCAGGACGCTGCCAAGCAGAAATGCATCGACCAGGCAAAGCAGAAGTACAACCGCATGTAGTCTTAGTTTGTCGATACGGGCAGAAAACGAACGGGCGGACTTCGGTCCGCCCTTCTTGTTTGTGGGCTCCGGGCCATCGAATGGACATCGTCCTTGGGGTATACTCATTGTTTGTTGGCGGCAACAGTGCGACCGCAAGCCCGAGAAACCTGGTAGTGGTGCCCGCGGCGCTTGCCTCGGGCGCGACCGCCGTGAAGCTGCACCCAGCACGCAGTCTCGGGAGAGACACAAATCAGAGTCTACGGATTCCTGTTTGTCCTGGCCGGGTCGTTCGTGCTCGCCTCGCCGTCTCGCGCCGACAACTCGCCAGCGGATGAGCAGTGTGCGAAGGCCCCAGTCTCCGACATCCCCGAATCGATCCGCTGGACGATCGACGAGCAAACCGGCATCACCTGGTACACCGACAAGTCAACGACCGAGCGCCTCAACGAGGACGCGTTCTATCTGTATGCTGGCAAAAAGGGCTGCGACGTCTGGCTGCGCCTGCGCGTCCAGTATCTGAGCGACAAGCCGACGAACCCCACGCGGTTGCAGATCAAGGCCGACGGCAAGACATTCGAGCTTGGCGAGCCGCGCTTCAAGCGCGACTCGGACGGAAAGCTCACGTGGCAATGGCTGGACGAGCGGGTGAGCGCCGATCATCTCCTGATGCTTTTCACGATTGCCGCATCCAAGACCGCGGTGCTCCGTTTCGTTGGAGCAAGCCGTACCGATGAACGCACCATCGGGGAGGAAGAAAAAGCGGCCTTGAAGGCAGAGCTGAGCACCTACCGCGCCCTCGGCGGTCAACTGTAGCCTCATCCACCTGGTTCGATTCGGAGGTCGCCTGCCGTGGGCCGCCGCCCTCGGCGTCCGCCATTTTTCTTGGGCCGCCTGTGCCCGTCTTTCCATTCTGCTGATCACTCAGATGCATTGCCCAATGTTGCGTTCGCGATTCACGTTGATGGTTACAGGCGCTATGTGCGGGCTTGTCTTTGCGTGTTGCACGCTGCCTCGGCATGCCGTCGGAGGCAACCAACAAGGTATCCGGCATGGGTCCTGAATTCGGCGCCGAGATGCGGGTGGCATTCGACGAGGACCAGGCTGAGTCCACCCGGATCGAGCTTACTGTGTGGAATCAACGCTCGCTTGGATCTCGTGTGCGCGAGCTGGGGGCGCGGATCAGGGAGTACTGGTTGTAGGCGTCGCTCAGCCGGCCGCACACCGTGCTTTGAAGCCGGCCATCCTCGCTGTAGACCTCAACAATGATGCCAGGCTTGGCGCCCGCGATATCCTCCGCGTAGTCCTTTGCGTCCTGCGCCGAGTCGAAGTAAGACAGCGGTGTCTCGAAACCCGCTTCCTGGACTTCCCAGACACCTGCCTTTCCGCGTATTACGCGGAGAATGGGCCTCCCTCTTTGATCCAAGTTCATGTGGATTCTCCTTCGGATGTTTCCGCCTCCGACCGGGTGGCCGTGCGTGCTCGGCGCTGCCCCGAAGTGGAGATGCCCTTGGTCCGTCTACCCTTTCCGTTCCCAATGGCTGCAGACGGGGCATCGCTGCTGCCCGAACTCGTCGGCTTGTGGGATGCGCGCGCAGGTGGAGCGCCTCCGACGACGCTCGGAGCCGACAGGAATGCCTCCAGCTCCGGGCCCTCCGTATCCAGTTCATAGCGAGACTCGAGCGCTGCGCGGTACGCGGCGAGCTGTCCGCCGATCGCGACTAGCTTCAGATTGCTAGCTCGCCCCTCCTGAAACATTTGCCGTTCCTCCTCTTGAAGCAATGCTCTTCATCGGCAGGATGCAGGGCGTATCCATTCGTGGTTCGTCAACCACTCTCGATAGCAGCTCAACCCGCAAAAGTAGAGCGCGTAGTCTCCGGCCTCCGGATTGATTGCTGCCGCATGCGGAATCTCATTCCGGCAGTGACTGCAGGGGACCACAAATGGATTCCGAGCTGCGGGGGCTTCGCGCGAGTCCGGCTCCGCGTCGGGAGCTAGTATGCGCGGTGGAGTCCTGTCACCAAGCGGCCGCACCTTCATCGTCAGAGAACTATGAAGACGAGTACCACCACAAATACCAAGGCGAGGAACGCCGACGGCGTATATCCCCACCGGCTGCTGTATGGATACAAGGGAAGGACGCCAACTAGCAAAAGGCCGACCGCGATCAGCAAAACGATGTCCAGGTTAACAGGCATTTTGTAGCTCTGACCTACAAAGGCAGGGAGAGGCCTACTCTCGTCCCGATCACCGTGGGCTGAGTTCGGGATGGGTTCGGGCTACGCGAGCCGATTTCGTTGTTCGACTATTGCCGGATGTGCATGTCGTCCTTCACCGACTTTACGCCGTCCACCTTTTGTGCGACGACGATGGCCTGTTGCGCCATCTCTGGCGACTCGACGAAACCACTGAGCTCTACCACGCCGTTGTAAGTCGTTACGCCAATTTGACTCGACCTGACGTGCTTGTCCGCGAGCAACGCGGCGTTTACCCGCGCCGAGAGAGCCTTGTCGTCAACGTACTGGCCAGTGCTGCGGTGGGTCGCGTCGCCAGCGCACGCCGCCAGGCCTATGAGAGCGCTCAGGGCGATTGCCCAAGTCTTCGGCAAGCTCATGGTCTTCATGGTGATCTCCTGAGTTAGTGAATCGCTGCAGGTGCATTAGGATTTCGGGTTGACGCGAGGACATACCTGCAGGGCGCATGCCAATTGCGTAGACAAGGCGAAACAAGAACTTACCTCTTGGTGCGCGACCGACCGCTGTAAACCACACCAGCAGGCGTGTAAGAACGCAACTACGGTTCGACCATTTGGCGGGATCGGCGTGGAATCGCCCAGCGCGACGAATGAGTCGCCAGAATCCTCACGATGTTCGGCAAGAGTTACAACGTTTCTTGCAAGGAAGGGATCACGGCTGGCCGATATCGGCTCCCGACATAATCTAAAGCTTATTGTTTATCCGAGGGTTTGCTCCAACAGAGCCGCCTGGCATGACGACTGCCTGTGAGCCCAGCACGCGCTAGCTTCACGTTCGCACCGCCGTCTGGAACCGAAACCGCATGTGGGTCACCGCGCAAACTGGACAAGGAGAGCTCAGCATGCTGCACTATGCCGTCGTATTTCTAGTCATCGCGCTGATCGCTGCCCTGTTCGGCTTTACTGGTATCGCAGTGGGCGCAGCAGAGATCGCCAAGATTCTGTTCGTCATCTTCCTGATCTTCGCCGCCGTTTCGTTCGTGGTCGGTTTGATGAGACGCGGATGAGAGTATTGCGCTAACCAATATCTCGTTCGGAGGAGTTGATGGACACTGCCACCAAACGACGCTCGCACGCCATGTCCGTTTCCAAGTCAGTCAAGTCCGATCGTCTTGCCGCCGATTTTCAGGCCTTCGTCGGCGACGTCGAGCAGGTCCTGAAAAGCGCTTCTTATTTGCCCGGCGACGGTCTCTCGGCCGCGCGCTCGAAACTAGAGGAGAAGGTGGCCCAGGCGAGAGCTACTCTGGCTGACGGCGTCAGCGAAGCGCGCGATGCCGGCGAGGCCTACCTGCGGGACCGGCCTTGGACGTTCATCGGCGTTGCGCTGTTCGTTGGCGCGATGGCCGGCATACTGCTGGCGCGCAGAGGGTGAAGCCGATGTCCTCACCCCTACGCTCGGCGCAATCGGAGGGCGCGTTGCTCACCAGCGCCGACAAGCCGTTCTTGACCGACATCGAAACGCTGCGCAAGCGCGCCCGACAGCACATCAACCGGGGCCCAGTGACCGAGGGCTATCGCGCCGACGTCGACGTCGTGATCAAGCTCCTCAATGAAGCGCTCGCGACGGAGATCATCTGCACTTTGCGCTACAGGCGTCATTACTTCATGGCCAAGGGCATTCACGCGGAACCGGTGACGTCCGAATTCCTCCAGCACGCCAAGGAAGAGCAAGAGCACGCAGACCGCATTGCAGAACGCATCGTTCAGCTCGGAGGCGGGCCCGACTTCTCGCCGGGCGGGCTGGCAACACGCAGCCACGCCGAGTATGTGGAAGGCAGCTCTTTAGTCGACATGATCAAAGAGGATCTGATAGCCGAACGCATCGCGATCGAGAGCTACCTGGAAATGATCGCGTACCTCGAGGGCAGAGACCCCACCACCAGGCGGCTGCTGGAGGAAATCCTGGCCAACGAAGAGCAGCACGCAGACGACCTGAATTCCTTGCTCGAGGGCTCGCAGGTGAAGTAAGCCCCGGTGGGGCGAAAACCCCGACCCGACCAACGTCTTCTCCCCCTTTGGCCGCCCATGCGCGGCCCCCTTTTTTTTGGTTCGCCCGGCCCGCCCTCTTTGCGCGGTATCGAGAAAGCGAAATTTGTAGGACGGGACCTACATGGCGACGGGAGCAATTCCTACAAGAGATTCAGCCGAAAGACGATAGCCGTTCGCGTCAGAAATACGGGACAGTAGCACTGAGTCCAGGGAGGGCGATGGTCCGGCTGACGGCGGGTTCCTACATCTCGCCGAGAGGGCACCATTGAGCACGCCATCGCGGGTCCTTTCGCGCACCCTCCCCTCGACTTACGTGTTGTCGTTGCGGCTGCGCAACGTTTTTGTTCAAGGGGTGACGATGGACGTACTCGAGCGACCGGTCACGGCGCAACGCGACATGACCATGATTCTCTCGGCACTTGCCGCGTTGAAAAAAGGGGATGGGTCGGTCCGCTTGCCGGCCGAGTGGACCGGGCTCCCGGGGAAAGTCGCCGAAGCGTTCAACGACGTCGTCGAGCTCAATCAGCGCATGGCGGAAGAGCTGGCGCGCCTGAGCCTGGTCGTGGGTAAAGAAGGCAAGGTGAAGCAGCGCGGCTCGCTCGGCGATGTCCGCGGCTTTTGGAAGAGCTCGATCGATTCAGTCAATGTGCTCATCGACGATCTGGTTCACCCCACCAGCGAGACCGCGCGGGTCATCGGCGCTGTGGCGCAGGGCGACCTGTCCCAGACCATGGCGCTCGAGGTAGACGACCGGCCGCTGCAGGGCGAATTCCTCCGCACGGCCAAAACCATCAACCGCATGGTGGACCAGCTGGGAACCTTCGCCTCCGAGGTGACGCGTGTCGCCCGCGAGGTCGGAACAGAAGGCAAGCTTGGCGGCCAGGCCAAGGTGAAAGGCGTCGCGGGCACCTGGAAGGATCTGACCGACAGCGTCAACTCGATGGCGGGAAACCTTACGGCGCAGGTGCGCAACATCGCCGACGTCACCACGGCCGTTGCCAAGGGCGATTTATCGAAGAAAATCGCGGTTGACGTGAAGGGCGAGTTTCTCGAGCTGCGCAATACCATCAACACGATGGTCGACCAGCTACGGTCGTTCGCGTCGGAGGTGACCCGTGTTGCTCGCGAGGTAGGCACCGAGGGAAAGCTGGGCGGTCAGGCTCGCGTCGAAGGCGTATCGGGAACCTGGAAGGATCTGACCGACAGCGTCAACTCGATGGCCAGCAACCTCACGGCCCAGGTGCGCAACATCGCCGATGTGACAACAGCCGTGGCGCGCGGCGATCTCTCGCGTAAGATCACGGTGGACGTGAAAGGCGAGATTCTCCAGTTGAAGGACACCGTCAATACCATGGTCGACCAGCTGAGCTCCTTCGCCGCGGAGGTAACCCGGGTGGCGCGTGAGGTGGGCACGGAAGGGCGACTCGGAGGTCAGGCCGACGTGAAAGGGGTCGCGGGCACATGGAAGGATCTGACCGATAGCGTCAACTTCATGGCCAGCAATCTCACGGCCCAGGTGCGCAACATCGCCGACGTGACCACGGCCGTGGCGCGCGGCGATCTGTCCCGCAAGATCACGGTCGACGTGAAGGGCGAAATCCTGGAGCTGAAGAATACCATCAACACCATGGTCGACCAGTTGCGCTCCTTTGCCGCGGAAGTGACGCGCGTCGCGCGCGAAGTCGGCACCGACGGGCGGTTGGGTGGTCAGGCCGACGTGCAAGGCGTCGCCGGTACCTGGAAAGACTTGACCGACAGCGTGAATTCCATGGCGAGCAACCTGACGGCTCAGGTGCGCAACATCGCGGACGTGACGACGGCGGTCGCACGTGGCGATCTCTCGCGCAAGATCACCGTGGACGTCAAGGGCGAGATCCTCGAGCTCAAGAACACGGTCAACACGATGGTCGATCAATTGAGCTCCTTCGCGGCCGAGGTTACGCGGGTCGCGCGTGAGGTCGGAACCGAAGGGCGTCTCGGCGGACAGGCCGAGGTGACAGGCGTGGCCGGCACCTGGAAGGATCTTACCGACAGCGTGAATTTCATGGCCAGCAATCTGACGGCGCAGGTGCGCAATATCGCCGACGTGACGACGGCGGTAGCCACCGGTGACCTATCCAAAAAGATCACGGTCGACGTCAAAGGCGAGATCCTGGAGCTGAAGAATACGATCAACACCATGGTCGATCAGCTCCGATCATTTGCTGCGGAAGTTACGCGCGTGGCGCGTGAAGTCGGCACGGAGGGACGGCTCGGTGGGCAGGCGGATGTGCAAGGCGTGGCGGGAACGTGGAAGGATTTGACCGACAGCGTGAATTCGATGGCAAGCAATCTGACGGCCCAGGTGCGCAACATTGCAGCCGTCACCACCGCCGTCGCCAAGGGCGATCTGTCGAAGAAGATCACCGTGGACGTGAAGGGCGAGATCCTGGAGCTCAAGGACACCATCAATACCATGGTGGACCAGTTGAGCTCGTTTGCAGCCGAGGTCACACGCGTTGCGCGCGAGGTCGGTACCGAAGGCAAGCTGGGTGGCCAGGCTCAGGTCCAAGGCGTGTCGGGCACATGGAAGGATTTGACCGACAGCGTGAACTTCATGGCCGGGAACCTCACAGGGCAGGTTCGCAACATCGCGAAGGTCGTGACGGCCGTCGCCAACGGCGACCTGAAGCAGAAGCTCACGGTAGAGGCGAAGGGCGAAATCGCTGCATTGGCAGGCACCATCAACAGCATGATCGACACGCTGGCGACTTTCGCGGATCAGGTCACTAGCGTCGCGCGCGAAGTGGGGGTCGAAGGGAAACTCGGCGGCCAGGCCAAAGTGCCGGGCGCATCGGGTACATGGAAAGGTCTCACCGAGAACGTGAACCAGCTCGCTGCGAACCTCACCACGCAGGTACGAGCGATCGCCGAGGTCGCCACCGCCGTGACGCAAGGCGACCTGACACGCTCCATTACGGTCAAGGCGCAGGGCGAGGTGGCGGCGCTGAAAGACACCATCAATGAGATGATCCGCAACCTCAAGGACACCACGCAAAAGAATACCGAGCAGGATTGGCTGAAGACCAACCTCGCCAAATTCAGCCGGATGCTGCAGGGGCAGAAGGATCTCAACACCGTAGGCCGCCTGATCTTATCGGAACTGGCTCCGGTGGTGGCTGCGCAGCACGCAGTGTTCTACATCCTGGACGCCGGCCAGCCGATTCCGCAGCTGACCTTGCTCGCAAGCTACGCAGCCGAGGGCCGTGGCGCGCATGGGAAGCGGCTCAATCTGGGCGAAGGGCTCGTGGGCCAATGCGCAGTAGAGAAGCACAAGATCCTACTCGGCAATGTGCCTCAAGACTACATTCGGATCGCGAGCGGCCTCGGCGAAGCACCGCCGCGCAACATCCTGGTGCTGCCGGTCGTGTTCGAGGGCAATGTGAAAGCCGTGCTCGAGCTCGCCTCGTTGGAAGGGTTTGGACAGACCCACCAGGCATTTCTGGAGCAGCTCACCGAGAGCATCGGCATCGTGATCAACACGATCGAGGCCAATATGCGCACCGAGGACCTGCTTAAGCAGTCGCAGTCCCTCGCGCAGGAACTGGGAAGCCGGCAGGAGGAGCTGCAGCAGACCAACGAGGAACTGCAGGAGAAGGCGCGCCTGTTGGCGCACCAGAACCAGGAAGTGGAGCGTAAAAACAGCGAAGTTGAGCAAGCACGCCAGGCGCTGGAAGAGAAGGCGACGCAGCTGGCGTTGACATCAAAGTATA
>JACXTT010003513.1_pt1 | contig 24056 bp, 19 predicted proteins | sample 9270951 | NCBI WGS metagenome assembly JACXTT01 (sample SAMN15532306, study PRJNA645909) | rock metagenome | isolation source: weathered quartz diorite | place: Puerto Rico | collected 2017-06-21
AGGTCGTTCGTCTTCGGGAAACCCGTCATCCTCGTGGGTCGCGACCCCGAGGCGGACGTGTTCATCGACAATCCCGGGGTGTCCCGCGAGCACCTTCGCCTCGAGCTGAACCCCGAGGGCGAGTACGAGGTCGTGGACCTGGGCAGTGCGAACGGCACGCTGCTCAACGACATGCCCGTCAAGTGCAAGATTCCGCTGCGGACCGGCGACACGGTCCGCCTCGGCAAGTACACGATCACGGTGAGCTACGAGTTGGATCGCCGAGAGTCCCGAGCGCCCGAGGTTCGGCCGAAGCCCGACAGCGAAACCCACACGATGGTGCTGTCCAAGGAAGAGCTGAGTCGCCTGCACGAGCTGCAGCTCAAGGCCGAGGTCCAGCCGCCCGCTCCGCCGCCCGCGGTCACTCGGGCCATGGGCCAGAGTGCGCCGGCGCCCGCGGCGGCGATCGCCCCCCGCGTCGTGACGCGGGGCCGATTCACCGCGGGGGTCGTCGGGTTCCTGCTGGGAGCCGCGTTCGGTGCCGCCGTGGTTTGGTTCGTCGTGCTTCGCTGACTTCGCCCCCAGGCATGGAGGCCAACGCGCTCCCCGCGCTGACGCGGGCCGCGTCATGACATGAACGTCCTCAAGCGATTTCGAGCGGATCGCCTCGCGCGTCGGCTGCAGGCGCCGGACGCCACGTCCGAGTCGGTCGCGGAGGCTCGCGGCCAGCTGCTCGAACTCGGTCCCGACGCGATTCGCGCGACGCTCGATTCGTTGGGCGGCGAGAAGGCGCGCGGCCCCACGCTCGAAGTGCTCGAGAAGCTTCTGACCGACGCCACGCTTCCCGCGTTCCTGGACGCCCTCAAGTCGGAGGAGCTGGCCGTCGTCGAAACCGCCGCACAAGTGCTCTCGAGCTCGCGGTCCTACGACCCGACCCCGCTGCTGCCGCTGTTCTCGGACCCCGACGTCTCTCGCGCGCGGCTCGAGGGTATTTTGGGCGAGCAGCTCGATTCGCTGCAGCCCCGCATGCTGCTCCAGCTCATGCCGGGCTTGAGTCGCGACGCTCGCGCCAGCGTGTTCCGCCTGCTCGAGAAGCGCGCCGATCCGTCCATCGCCACCGGCGTGGCCCGCATGACCGACCATTCGGACTGGTGGATGCGGCAGGGCATGGCGAAGCTGCTGGCCAAGTACCCCGGCCACGAATCCGTCGAGGCGCTCGTCAAGCTCCTCGGCGACGAGGTGTCGGCCGTGCGACTCGCGGCCGCAAACGGGCTGGCGACGCTCAAGGCGTCGCAAGCCCTCGAGGCGCTGTGCGCGAGGCTCGGCGATCCGGACATGAAGGTCCAGGGGGCCGCGATCGAGGCGCTCATCGCGATCGGCGACGTGCGCGCCGTCACGTTCCTGCTGGACTATCTCAAGAACGATTCCGAGTACGTGAGACGCGGCGCCGTCGAGGTGCTGAATCAGGTCGTCACCGCCGACGCCATCAAGGATCTCGTGTCCGCGTTGCGGGACCAGGACTGGTGGGTGCGGGTCCGCGCCGCGGACGCGCTGGGGACTCTGGGCGGCGATCGGGTCGTCGAGGCCGTCGTGTCGCTGATCGAGGATCCGGACGACTTCGTGCGTCGCTACTGCGTCGAGATCCTCAATATGGTGCCCGACGGTCGATCGGTGGAACCGCTGATCCGCGCCTTGGAAGACACCGACTGGTGGGTGCGCGAGCGCGCCATCGACGCGCTCGCGAAGGTCGGGGACGCCCGCGCGGTCGACCCCCTTCTCGGCCTGGTGGCGCGTGATTCGCGCGTGATCCCGCTGTGCGTTCGTGCGCTCGGCAGCATCGGCGACGAACGGGCGGTCGAGCCGATCTGCAGGCTTGCGGCGTCCGAGAACCCGGAAGTCCGCACCTCGGCGATCGAGGCGCTCGGTGCGCTGTCCAAGCGCGAGATCTCCGCCGCGGCGCGCGCCGTGATCGGATCGACGCTCGAGGCGCTGGGCGCCACACCGGGCCGGACCGGGTACGCGCGAGCCGAGGGCCGCGTGTTGCAGGGCCCGGAGACCGGTCGCAAGCTCGCCGATACGCCGCGCCCCGGATCCACGCCGGGCCCGACCGCGAAGACGTCGGACAGCCCGGCTACGATTCCCGGCGCGACGCCCTCCGCGACGCCGACCGGCGGGCCGTCGCTGCCGCTGTCGCCCTCGGGCGCGCCAGCGCTCAACTACCAGCGCCTCGACCCCGGCGTCGTGCTCGGCGACCGCTGGCGAGTCGTGCGACGCATCGGCGGCGGCGGCTTCGGCACCGTGTATCTCGTCCAGGACGTGATCGTGAACGAGGAAATGGTGCTCAAGATCCTGAGCCCGCACCTGTCTCAGGACGAGAGCATGATCAAGCGGTTCGTGCAGGAGCTGAAGCTCACGCGGCGCATCACCCACCGCAACGTGATCCGCATCTACGACCTCGTCGACCTCGCCGGCGCCCATGCGATCTCGATGGAGTACTTCAACGGACGCGACCTCGGGCAGGTGATCCGAGAGAGCAAGGTGCTGCCGGCGGAGCGCGTGCTGGCCATCCTCGGTCAAGTGCTGCAGGGACTGGCGTGCGCCCACGAGCTGGGGATCTACCACCGCGACATCAAGCCCGGGAACATCCTCGTGGGCACGGACGACGACATCAAGATCGTTGACTTCGGGCTCGCGTCGGTCGGTCACTCGACTCGCTCGCGCCTGACGCAGAGCGGGATCCTCATCGGCACGCCCGAGTACATCTCGCCCGAGCAGATCACGGGCAAGGCGATCGACGGGCGCGCCGATCTCTACTCCCTCGGCTGCCTCATGTACTACATGCTCTCGGGCGTGGAGCCGTTCTCGGGGGACACGGCGGTTCAGATCATCTTCCAGCACATCGAGGGTGAGGCGAAGGTGCTGGCGGGCGTCGCCGCAGTGCCGCAGGCCCTCAGCGACTACGTCATGCGCCTGCTCTCGAAGGATCCCGACCAGCGCCCGAGCAGCTCGTTGGAGATGCTCCTCGATCTCGAGCGACTGCGCGAAGCAGCCTGACCACGATGCCCCGGATCGACGCGTTCCTCGAGGTCGGAAAGCAGCAGGGCGGGTCCGACATCCACTTCACGGTCGGGCGGCCGCCCCTGATCCGACTCGACGGCGAGCTCGTCGCGATCAAGTACCGCGATCTGACCGAGCACGAGACCGCGGACCTCGTCAGCGAGATCCTGAGCGAGTCCCAGACCGCCCACTTCAACGCCACGGGGGCCGTCGATCTGGCGTATGCGGCGGAGAACGTCGGGCGCTTTCGGATCAACGTGTGTCGCCACCGCCGCGGCGTCGCCGCGATCTGTCGAGTCATTCCGGAAGAGGTGCCCACGCTCGACGGCCTGGGTCTGCCGAGCATGCTCAAGCAGTTCGTGCGCCTCGGCGCCGGATTGGTGCTCGTGACCGGCGCGACGGGCACCGGCAAATCGACCACGCTGGCCGCGATGATCCGTGAGATCAACACGTCGCGCAGCCTCAACATCATCACGCTCGAGGACCCGGTCGAGTTCATGCACGTGAGCCAGCAGTCGCTCGTCATCCAGCGCGAGCTGGGCACCCACGTCGCCGCGTTCAAGGACGGCCTGCGCTCGGCGCTGCGACAGGATCCGGACGTGATCCTGGTCGGCGAGCTGCGCGACACCGAGACGATTCAGCTGGCGCTCGAGGCTGCGGAGACGGGTCACCTGGTGCTCGGCACGCTGCATACGCGCGGCGCCGCGCAGACGATCGACCGCATGGTCGACGCGCACTCGTCGGACAACCAGGCCCAGCTGCGGCATTCGCTCGCCGACAATCTCAAGGCCGTGATCAGCCAGGAACTGATTCGGGCCGCAGACGGACGCGGTCGCCGAGCGGCGCTCGAAATCCTGGTCGTCACCGCGGCCGTCTCGCAGATGATCCGAGAGGCCAAGACGTTCCAGATTCCGAGCGCGATCACGACCGGCAAGCGAGTGGGGATGCAGTTGATGGATCAGGCGCTGCTCGCGCTCGTACGCGCGGGCGACGTGGATCCCAACGAGGCGTTCTTGCGCGCCGAGGACAAGTGGGGGTTTGCGCCGTTCGTGACGCGCCCCGAGCTGCTGCAAATGATGTCCGGCAGCGACGCGAAGGCCGCCTGACATGAACCGGATCGACGCGTTCCTCGAGCTCGTGGTCCAACAGGGCGGCTCCGACCTCCACTTGGTCGCCGGGCAACCTCCACGCATTCGATTGAACGGCAATCTCCAGCCGGTGCGGTTTCGCGAGCTGTCCCCCGGTGACGTCGCCGGCCTGATCGAAGACATCATGAATCCCGAGCTGCAGGCGAAGCTCGACGCCGAATGGGCGGTGGATTTCGCCTATCAGGGCGCCTGCGGGCGGTTCCGCGTCAACGCCTACCGGCACACGGGGGGCGTGGCGGCGGCGCTGCGCGTGGTGTCGTCGAGCACGCCGAGCCTCGGGTCCTTGCACCTGCCGCCCGTTGTCGAGCAGACGCTGGCGATTCCGAAGGGGCTCATCCTGGTGACGGGCCCGACGGGGTCGGGGAAGTCGACGACGCTCGCCGCGATGGTCGACCACCTGAATCGCAGCATGAAGGGGCACGTCATCACGATCGAGGACCCGATCGAGTTCGTCCACGAGAACAACCAGTGCGTGATCACGCAGCGGGAGGTGGGGGCGCACGCGCCGAACTTCGCCGAGGCGCTGCGCAGCGCCGTGCGCGAGGACCCCGACGTCGTCCTGATCGGCGAGATGCGCGACCTCGAAACGATCAGCCTGGCGCTGACCGCCGCCGAGACCGGCATTCAGGTGCTCGGGACGCTGCACACGAGTGGCGCGGTGCGCTGCGTCGATCGCATCATCAACGTGTTTCCCGCCAAGCGCCAGGATCAGGTGCGTACGATGCTCGCGGATTGCCTCCGGCTCGTGGTCTCACAGCAGCTCGTGAGAAAGGCCGATCATTCCGGGCGCATCGCCGCCGCCGAGGTGCTGGTGAGCACCCATGCGGTCAGCTCGATGATCCGCCAGGGCAACACCCACAAGATCACGTCCGCGATTCAGGCCGGGGGTCGCGTGGGGATGCAGTCGCTCGACGCGGTGCTCATGGATCTCGTGCGCAAGGGAATCATCACGGGCGAGGAGGCGTACGAGCACGCGATCGATCCCGGCCAGTTCGAGCGTTACAACGCGGCGGGACAGAGCGCGGCCTGAGGCGGGCTCTCGAGCGATCGAGCCGGGGGGACGTACGGGGCGGGCGACGCGGCTCGCCGCGGCGACGGGCGTCGCGGGCGACGCCGGGTCAGGCGGCCGCGCGGTGACTCTGCAGGTAGGCCTCGCGCTCGTGGATCGGGAAGCCTTCCCACAACTGCCCGGTCTCCGTCAGCTCCACGAAGGCGTCGACCACGTCCGGGAAGAACTGGGTGCCGGAATGGCGTCGCAGCTCGTCGACGGCGACGTCGCGCGGCAAACCGCGACGATACGGCCGATCCTCGGTCATCGCGTCGTAGGCGCCGCACACCATCACGATGCGGGCCCCGATCGGGATGCGGTCGGCGGTGAGACCCCGCGGATACCCCTTGCCGTCCGGCTGCTCGTGGTGCGCGTGGACGATCTCGGCGGCGGCCTCGAGGCCGGGAATGTCGCGGATCATCTCCCATCCAATCGCGGCATGCGCCTGCACCAGCGCCCGCTCTCCCGAATCCAGGGCCCCGGGACGCGACACCACGTCCCTGAGCACCGCGATGCGCCCGAGGTCGTGCAGCAGCGCCCCCAGCTCGATCGTCCCCCAAAGCGACTCCGGCACACCCATCTGCTTCGCCACGCGGACCGCGTAACGCGCGATGCGCGCGGAGTGCCCGCGGGTGAGGGCGTCGGCGCCGTCGATCACCGAGACCAAGGCTCGCACGGTGAGCAAGAGCGGGTCACGCGATTCCATGAACGGTCCTCCAACCCAGGGCTCGATCGTGGGACAGGCACGGCTCCCCGCACGATGCGGTGTCCCTGTTTTCGGTCCGCAACGCGCGTCGCTGAAGGCCGGACTTTTTGAGCTTCAGCGAAGCGGAACCCGGGCCGAAACCCAAGGGGACATGGAACGTGAGCCCCCGGAGCGCCCCGTCGATCCATCCGCCTCGGTGTTCATGGGGGCGGAAGAGCAGACTCCGACCGTGCTGGCTTCGCGCCCACTCGCGAATTGGGGCGAGCTGCAGTCCCAGGTCGTCCGCTCGGACGCGTTCGTGGCGGAGCTTCTGCTCGGCTTCATGCGTGAAACGGCGAGCGCCCGCGCGGACGAGACGCGCCTGCTCGAGGTCATCGCCACGTTCGCGTTCCAGGCGTTCCCCGAGGCAACGCATCACGTGCTGGTCGCTCGCGACGAGCACTCGGGTGAGATGCGCCCGCTCGTGGCGCGATCGCGCAGCGGAGATCGACCGCTCGTCGCGCTGAGCCGCACCATCGTGGGTCGTGTGCTCGACGAGCGCTGCGCGCTGCTGTTCAGCCGCGGCCAGGCGCACATCGACGCCGCGCACAGCGTCATCATGTCGCGGCTCGAGACGGCGATCTGCGCGCCGCTGATGGGCAGCCGCTACCCGTTCGGCATCATTCAGCTCGACATCCGCTCTCCGGGCAAGGGCCGCTTCACGCGGCAGGACGTCGACCTGCTCTCGGTGTTCGCCGGGCAGGCGGGCCTGGCCCTCGAGCACCTGAACATGGCGAAGCAGCAGCGGCGAGCGCTGCATTCGACGATCAACGCGCTGATGTATTCGCTGACGCTCAAGGACCCGGAGGCGGCGCATCACTCCGAGCGCGTGCAGGCGATCTCGCTGGAGCTGGGCCGGCGGTTGGGGTTGGCGACGACGGAGCTCGAATCCCTGAGCGTCGCGGCAATCCTCCACGACCTCGGCAAGCAAGGCGTGCGCGACGAGGTGCTGTTCAAGCCGGACCGCCTCGACGCGGCCGAATCCGCCGAGATGGCGCAGCACGCCGAGCACACACAGAGCATTCTCGACATGATCGAGTACCCCGAAGAGCTGCGGGACGTGCCTCGCATCGCCGCGTACCACCACGAGAAGTTGGACGGCACGGGCCCGTTCGGCATCGAGCGCGTTGACATTCCGGTTCAGACGCGCATCATCTCGGTCGCGGACGTGTTCGACGCCCTGGTGTCGCCGCGCGTCTACAAGGACCCGCTGACACCGGACAAGGCCCTGGAGATCCTCGAGCAGGGACGGGATCGCGATTGGGACGGGACGGTGATCGACGCCCTCAAGGCCGCCTTGCCGGTCGCCATGACGAGGATCTACGGGACGAGCACGCGGTCGGCCCGCCGGGCGCGGATCGAGTCTCGCAACGAGCCCGGTTCGAAGGCCGCGTAGGCCGGCGCCGCGTCATCACGAGCGCGCCACCTGCATGAAGCTCCGCACGGTCTGCTCTAGCACGCGCGCGCACGTCACGAGCGAGGATCGGCTCACCCACTCGACCGCTTCGTGAGCCCCGGCGCCGTCGGCGCCGAAATTGATCGTGGGAATCCCCGCCGCCTCGAACAGGGCGGCGTCCATCCAGTAAGCGACGCCGATCTCACGGGGCGCGCGCCCCAGATGGCGCGTCGCGGCGTCACGGAGACAGCGCGCGACTAGAGATCGCGCGTCGCATTCGAGCGGCGGGCGACCGAGCAGCAGCTCGACCGTCGCCTCCGGCGCCACGCCCGCGACTCGCGCGCGCAGCTCGGACATCACCGCTTCCTGGGACTCGCCCGGCAGCGTGCGGCGCTCGATCTTGAGCGTGCACTCGGGCGCGTACGTCGAGATTCCGGCGCCGCCCCGGACCAGAGCCGGGTGCATGGAGGCCGGCCCGACGAGCGGGTGCGTGCGGGACCGCAATACCTCGCGATCGAACTCGTCGAGCGCCGCGATCACGCGCCCCATGTCCGCGATCGCGCTCGAGCCCAGGTCCCAGCGGCTCCCGTGCGCGGCGCGACCGCGCGTCGTCACCTCCGCCCACACGAAGCCCTTGTGCGCCAGCACCAGCTCGAGCGCGCTCGGCTCGGTGACGATGCACGCGTCGGCCGCGTGCTCGCGGACGAACGCGGCGGTGCCCAGGCTCGAGTATTCCTCGTCGGCGACGAGCGCCAGCAGCAGGCGGCCCCCGAATTCCGTCCCCGCGAGTGACGCCGCGACCGCCATGATGCACGCCGCGCCGCCCTTCATGTCGTAACTCCCTCGCCCGTACAGCCGGTCGCCGTCCACGGTCGGATCGAACGGCGGAATCGTCATGCCGGCGGTTCCGACGGTGTCGACGTGCGCGCACAGCACGAGCGTCGGCCCGTCGCCGCCGCCGACCTCGCCGACGGCGTTTGGACGGCCGGGGGCCGCGTCCTCGGTCCACGCAGCGACGCCGCGGGACTCGAGCCACCGGCACGCGAAGCCGGCGACGTCGCGTTCGTCACCCCCCTCGTCCGGGGCGACGCTCGGATTGACCGACGGGATGCGAATCAGGTCCGCCGTGAGTGCGGTGAGGCCGTCCAGAGACAGCGGATCGAGAGTCACGACGTCGGTCCTCGATTCAATCGATGGCGCGGGTGCCGGATCCGCATGGTACTATCAAGCCGTCACTCAGGACCCATCGGAGGCCCATCGCCCATGTCTCGGACCGCGCGTCTCGTGGTTGCTGGATGGGTGTTCGTCTTGTGCGTCGCGCCGTTGCTCGGCGTGACGGGTTCGGCCGGCCCGGCCCTGGCGCAGCCCCCGTGGGGCAACTACGGCGCGAATCCTCAACACACCGGGCTCTCGACGATCGCGTCGCTGCCGCTGAAGCAGATCATCTGGCAGACTCCCGTGGACCTCAATCCGCAATACACCGGCGACGTCCTGTACATCCACTACGGCTCGCCGCTCGTCACCGCCGCCAACACGCTGCTCGTCCCCGTCAAGGTGGGCGCCGCCGACACGTTTCGAGTCGAGGCGCGCAAGGGGCTCGACGGTAGCCTGCTCTGGCAATACGAGTCGGACTACATCCTGCCGGCGCACAACTGGACCCCCAGCTACTCCCCCACGCTGACTCCTGCCGGACGTCTGTACATCCCCGGCGCGGGCGGCACGCTGCTGTACACCGACAACGTCGACACGCCGGGTCCGCACACGTTCACCCGCGTCGCGTTCTACGGCATCACCAACTACAACGCAAACCCGAGCGCATTCGACACCGACATCCAGGTGTGCTCGCCGCTCACGTCCGACGCGGCCGGCAACGTGTTCTTCGGCTACCGAGCGACGGGTGCGAATCCGTTGGGAATCCAGGGCGGCCTCGCGCGGATCGACGCGAGCGGCACGGGCACGTTCGTCTCCGCCGTCACCGCCACGGGGGGTCTGGCGCAGCAGGCGCTCATGAATTGCGCGCCCGCGCTGAGCAACGACGGGCGAACCGTCTACACCGCAATGCGTCTGACGAGCAGCTCCCGCGGCTACCTCGTGGCGTTGGACGCGGCGTCGCTCGCCACGAAGTCCCAGGTGTTGCTGGTGGATCCTCACACCGGTTCCACGGGGCGTCTCGCCAACGACGGCACGGCCTCGCCCATGGTGGCTCCCGACGGCAAGGTGTTCTTCGGCATCCTCGAGAACCCCAGCTTCTCGAACGCCGCCCGGGGGTGGCTGTTGCAGTTCGACGCCACGCTCGCCACGAGCGGCATCCCGGGGGCCTTCGGCTGGGACGACACCCCGTCGATCGTTCCGACCAGCATGGTTCCGTCCTACCAGGGCGCCTCGCCCTATCTGTTGATGGCCAAGTACAACTTCTACGCCGGGGCCGGGGGGACCGGGGTCAACAAGCTGGGGATCCTCGACCCGAACGACACGCAGACGGATTCATTCACCGGGCAGATCGTCATGAAGGAGGTGCTCACGATCGCCGGCGTCACGCCCGACTCGACCTACCTCGGCACCAATCCGGACGCCGTGAAGGAATGGTGCATCAACGCCGCCGCCGTCGATCCGTTCACGCACAGCGTTCTCGCCGGCAGCGAGGACGGCATTCTGTATCGCTGGGACCTCCACACGAACACCTTCACCCAGGCCGTCACCCTGACGCCGGGAATTGGAGAGGCCTACACGCCGACGCTGATCGGCCGAGACGGCAAGGTCTACGCGATCAACAACGCGATTCTGTTCGCGGTCTCGCTCGCTGGCGTGGGCGTCGCGGACGAGACGCGCGCGAGCTCGCGGCCGTTCCTCTCGGCCGCGAGCCCTAACCCGTTCTTCGGCACGACGTCGCTTGTCTTCTCCCTGCCGCGAGCCGATCACGTGAAGCTCGAAATCTTCGACGCCGCCGGGCGTCGCGTCGCGGGTCTCGTGAATCAGTCGCTTGAGGCCGGCGAGCACGCGGTGCGCTGGGAAGGGCGCGATGCCGACGGCCGCCGCGGGCCCGCCGGGCTCTATCTGGCGCGGCTGACCGTGGGCTCCGACACGGTCGTGCGCCGCATCGTCTCCTTGTGGTAGCCGCCGGCGACTCGCTCGGCGAGTCTTGCCCGGCTCAGTTCCGACTCGCTCGGCTGGTCCCCGTAGAGTCCGCGGCCGCCAACTCTGAGCGGAACCGAGCCGCTTCGGCCGGCCGCTTGAGCGCGACGTACTCGGCCACCAGATCGGTGCGGGCCTTCTCGAGCCAGCTGATCGACGGATCGGACTGCTTCGCGACGATGCCGTAGCCGGCGAGCGTCTCACGCTCAGCCTCGATGTAGCGGTTCTGCCGCAGCAACGCGCGCCCCAGCTTGATGCGGGCGATCCCCGCGTAAAAATGGTCGGGCGCCAGCGTGGCGGCGTAGCGAGCGAGCGCCTCGCGATACAGGCGCTCGGCTTCGCGGTACTGCTTGCGATCCATGTACACGCCGCCGAGGTTCGCCAGCGCGAGCGCGATCAAGTAGTGATGGTCGTGGTAGACCGCCTTGTAGATGTCGGCCATGCGGCGAAAATACGCCTCGGCTTCGTCGAGCCGGCCCTGCTGCTCGGCGACGCGACCCAGCTCGTTCAGCGTCGAGGCCACGAGCGGGTGCCGCTTGCCGTAGACGCGCTCACGAATCGCCAGCGACTGCCGCAACAGTGCGATGGCCTCACTGATCCGTCCCTGCGGGATGATCGCCCGCGACAAGATGGTCATGGCCGCCGCGGTCTCGTAGTGCTGGTCCCCGTACCACCCGCGATAGATTTCCAACGCTCGTCGGTATTCGCGTTCCGCGACCTCGTAGTGCCCCCACTCCTGTTGGATCGCTCCCAAGTTGATCCAGTCGCTGGCGACGTGCGGGTGGCGCTCGCCGTAGAGCGCGCGGTCGAGAGCAAGGACGCGCCGGTTGAGCGAGTCCGAAACCGCGTAATGGCCAGCGTAGAAGTGACAGTTCGCCAGCTCGGTGAGGGTTTGCGTCAGCTCCACCGGTGGAAGACCCGCGGTGGAATCGAGCAGCGCCGCCTCGGTGAGCACGGCGATCGCCGGGTCGTACGACCCGCGATTCTCCAGCACGAGCCCGAGCGCCGTCGTGGCTCGAGCGACCGCGGCCGGATCGCGCCGGGCGGCGCGCCGGCTCATCGCCAGCCCATCCCGTACCAACCGCTCGGCTTCGTCGAGCCGTGACTGATCGGCTCGCAGCAGGCCCAGCGCTACCAGGCTGCGCGCCACGTCGGGATGCTCGAGACCGAGCTTCGACTGACGCTCGGTCAAAGCCATGCGCAACAGCGAGTCGGCGCGGTCGAGTTCGCCCAGCTTCTGATAGATGCCGCCCAGGGTTTGATACAGCTCCGCCTGCACGGCGGGCTCGCTCGACAGGGCGCGCGCCTCTTGGACGCCACGGTCCACGAGCGTCACCACCCGCATGCTGTCCGACGGCCCCGCGGATTCGTCCTCGCCCTCGAACAACTGGGTCATGAAGGCCTGGATGCGCCGCGTGCGCGCGGCCTCGTCGAGCGCCTCGTTGCGGGCGGTCGCCAGCCGCAGCGTGTAGAAGGTGACCATCGCGAGCACCACGGCGACCGTCGCCGACACCGCCGACACGGCGCGCCAGTTGCGCCGCACGAACTTTCCCAGCCGGTAGCGGGTCGAATCGGGACGCGCCTCGAGCGGCTCGCCGCGCAGGTAGTGATTCACGTCGCGGATCAGCGAATCCACAGTTCGATAGCGGCGCCCCGGGTCCTTCCGCATCGCCGTCGTGCACAACACGTCGAGGTCCGCCCACGCCGCCCGCGACACGCCGTGCGGCGCACCCGCGTCGTGCGCCGCGGCCGCCTTGCGCGCGGCGGCGGAGGGGCGCTCGGGCTCCTGTTCGGCGACGATTCGGTCCACCTCGCCGGGCGTCTTGTCCGACAGATCGAACGGCAGCCGCCCCGTCAGCAGCTGGTAGAGGATCACGCCGAGCGCATACACGTCGGTGTGGACGCCCAGCCTGCCACCGCGGACCTGTTCGGGCGCCGCGTAGGCGGGCGTCATGAGCCGCAGCACGGTTCGCGTTCGGTCGGGCTCGGACTCGAGCGACTCGAGCTGCTTCGCGATCCCGAAATCGAGCAGCTTCACCCTGCCGTCCCCGGTGACCAGGATGTTCGAGGGTTTCAGGTCGCGGTGCACCACCGTGTGCTGATGGGCGTGAAGCACCGCTTCACACACGTCCCGGAACAACGCGAGCCGCTTCGCGATCGTGAGCCCGTGCGTCTCGCAATACGTCGTGAGCGGGACGCCTTCGACGTACTCCATGACGAACCACGGCGTGCCGTCGGGGAGCGTGTCCGCGTCCAGCAGGCGAGCGATCCCGGGATGGTTGAGCTGGGCCAGCGTGCGCTGCTCGCTCGAGAAGCGCTCGCGTCGCGCGGGTGACAACCAGGCGTCGCGCAGGATCTTGATCGCGGCGAGGCTGCCGAGGTCTGCGCGCCGCGCCAGGAACACGACGCCCGTTCCACCCTCTCCGACGACGCGGAGCAGCCGGTAGGGGCCGAACTCGCCGGGGAGCGAGTCGAGCTCCCCACGCCCCAGCATGCGGTCCGCGACCTGCGCGAGATCACGGTCCAGCAGCGAGTCGCCGCGGGCATCCTCCTCGAGCAGGGCCGACACCTCCGCCGCCAGCGCGGGATCCTCGGCGCAGCGCGCGTTCAGGAACGCGCGACGCTCCCCGGGTGGCCGCTCGGCGGCTTCGTGGAACAGCTCCTGGATCTGATTCCAGCGATTGGGGTCCATGCTCGGGATGCGTGGCCGGTCGGCGAGGGCAGCGTCGGCTCAGGGCGCCGCGCGCAGCTCGTGGGCGAGCCACGCCTTCGCAGCGCGCCAGTCGCGAAGCACGGTGGCCTCGGAGATCCCGAGCAGCTCGGCGGTCTCCGCCACGTCCAGCCCGCCGAAGAAACGGCTCTCGACCATCACGGCCTGCCGCGGGTTGAGGCGGGCCAGGTCGTCGAGCGCGGCGTCCAGCCCGAGAAGATCCTGTGCCCAGCTCGCATCGTCGCCCAGGGAGTCGTCGAACGTCACGAACGTGGCCTCACCGCCGCCGCGCTTCAGGGCGCGCCGCCGGCGCGCGGCCTCGACGAGCACCTGGCGCATGGCTCGAGCGGCGATGCGCTTGAAGTGCACGCGGGTCGTGAGCGCCGCGGCCGGCGCCCGCGACAGCTTGAGCCAGGCCTCGTTGACGAGTGCCGTCGGGCTCAGCGTCGCGCTCGGATGGTCGCGTCGGACCGAGGCGGCCAGCCGGCGAAGTTCCTCGTAAGCCGCACTGAACAGCTCGTCGAGCGCCCGACGCTCTTCGGGAGAGGACGCCGGCTCGCCCCCCTCGTTCCCCTCGGATGTGCGGTCGCTGCCCGGTGCCATGACGGTTTCCCATGGGGTCGCGCAATGCGGGGTGGGAACCCCGACGCCGTGTCGAAAGAGTATACCGCCGTATGCCTATGGAACTTATGGCCATTTGACCGAAGCACTCGAAACCGGGACCACGGTACGGGACGGCCGGGCACGCGAGGGAGGCGACGAGCGCGCCCCGCGGGACGATGGATCACGCCGATCTCCCTGTGTCTCAGCGCACTGCGGCGTTCGATCAGCTTCAAGCCTCGGGCCCGCGGGACCGATAACTCATTGTCGATCGCGCCCGGCCAGCGCACCCGTCCGTCGCGGCCTTGTCGCCACCCGACGCGCAAGGCTACAGTGTTTGACCCCCCGCGCCCTGCGGCGGCCAAATCAGCCCGAGGAGGGCCGTACGTCTCCCATCTCCGATACCGTGGTCTTGGCCAGCGACGTCAAGATCTTCCACCCTTCACTGGTCAATCTGTACGGCTGCACGATCGGGGCGGACACGAAGATCGGCGCGTTCGTCGAGGTCCAGAAGAACGCCGTGATCGGCGCCCGGTGCAAGATCTCGTCGCACACGTTCATCTGCGAGGGGGTCGTCATCGAGGACGGGGTGTTCGTCGGCCACGGGGTGATGTTCACGAACGACCGCTACCCGAGGGCCACGAATCCCGACGGCAGCCTGCAGACGGAAGCGGACTGGAAGGTCGAACCGACGCGCGTCAAGCGATCCGCATCGATCGGGACGAACGCCACGATCCTATCCGGGCTCACGATCGGAGAGCGCGCGATGGTGGGAGCGGGGGCCGTGGTCACGAAGAACGTTCCCGATTTCGCCATCGTCGCGGGCGTTCCGGCGCGGGTCATAGGCGACACGCGCAAGTCCTACTGACGGAACCGAACAGGAAGGCTTTTCACCATGGTGAACATCGGCGTCATCGGCTACGGCTACTGGGGACCGAACCTGGTGAGGAACTTTGCCGAGCTCCCGGCGGCAAGGGTCGTCGCCGTGTCGGACCTGAGCGCGAAGAAGCTCGAGCTCGTTCAGCGGCGCTACCCCGGCGTCAAGGCCACGACCGACTTCCAGGAGCTGCTGCGCGACCCCGCGATCGACGCCATCGCGATCGCCACTCCGGTGAACACCCACTTCGAGCTCGGGATGGCGGCACTCAAGAGCGGCAAGCACTTGTGGCTCGAGAAGCCGATGTCGGAGTCGTCGCTGCAGGCGCGCAAGCTCGTCGACGAGGCCGAGAAGCGCGGCCGCGTGCTGATCGTCGACCACACGTTCATCTATACCGGCGCGGTCCGAAAGATGAAGGAGATCATCGCCTCCGGCGATCTCGGCCGCGTCTACTACTACGATTCGACGCGCGTCAATCTGGGCCTGTTCCAGCGTGACGTGAGCGTGATCTCGGACCTGGCCGTGCACGATTTCTCGATCCTGGACTTCTTGCTCGGCGAGCATCCGATCGCGGTGTCCGCAAGCGGCACGAATCACTTCCCCGGCACTCCGGAGAACCTCGCGTACATCACGCTGTTCTACGACTCCGGCACGATCGCCCACGCCAACGTCAGCTGGCTCGCACCCGTCAAGGTGCGCCAGATCCTGCTCGGCGGCAGCAAGAAGATGATCACCTACGACGACCTGGAGCCCAGCGAGAAGGTGAAGGTCTACGACAAGGGCGTCAGCTTCACCGAGGATCCACAGCAGATCCTGGAGATGCGGGTCGGTTATCGCACGGGCGACATGTGGGCGCCGAAGCTGGACGGCAGCGAGGCGCTGCGCGTCGAGGGGGACCATTTCGTCGACTGCATCGAGCACGGCAAGGTGCCGCAGACGGACGGGCGCCTGGGGCTGCGCGTCGTGGAGCTGATCGAGGCCGCCACGAGCTCGATGCGCGGGCGTGGAGAGTCCGTCTACATCCAACGACAGGAGAGCAAGGCGTGATTCCCTTCGTCGACTTGAAGTCCCAGTACGCGAGCATCAAGCCCGAGATCAACGCCGCGATCCAGGGCATCCTCGACTCCTGTCAGTTCACGCTGGGGAGCGAGGTCGCGGCGCTCGAGCAGGAGTTCGCCGCCTACAGCGGTGCGAAGTTCGGCATCGGCGTGAACAGCGGCACGAGCGCCCTGCACCTGGCGCTGCTCGCCGCCGGCATCGGCCAGGGCGACGAGGTCATCACGGTTCCGCACACGTTCGTGGCGACGGTTTCGGCGATCGACTATACGGGCGCGCGGACGGTGTTCGTGGACATCGATCCGCGCTCGTTCACGCTCGACCCCACGAAGCTCGAGGCGGCCATCACGCCGAAGACGAAGGCGATCATTCCCGTCCACCTGTACGGGCAGCCGGCCGACATGGATCCGATCGTCGCGATCGCGAAGCGCTTTGGGCTTCTCGTCATCGAGGACGCCTGCCAGGCGCACGGCGCCGAGTACCAGGGCCGCAGGGTCGGAAGCCTCGGCGACATGGCGTGCTTCAGCTTCTATCCCGGCAAGAATCTCGGCGCGTACGGCGAGGGTGGGATGGTCGTGACCGACAACGCGGAGTACACCCGCACGATCAAGATGCTGCGCGACTGGGGCGCCGAGAAGAAATACCATCACGTGCTGAAGGGCTATAACTATCGGCTCGAGGGGATCCAGGGGGCGATCCTGCGCGTCAAGCTCCGGCACCTCGAAGCCTGGACGAAGGGCCGACAGGCGGCCGCGGGGCGTTACGATCAGGCGCTCAAGGCCGCGGGAGTGCAGGTGCCCGAGGCGATGCCGTACGCGCGCCACGTCTATCACGTCTACGCGGTTCGTACCCCGAGCCGCCAGCAATGGATGGATGCGCTCCAGTCGCAGGGAATCCAAACGGGCATTCACTATCCGACGCCCGTGCACCTGCTGCCGGCGTTCGCGGATCTGGGATACAAGGCCGGACAGTTCCCGCATGCGGAGCGCGCCGCCGCGGAGGTGCTGTCGCTGCCGATGTTCGCGGAGCTGACCGCGGCGCAAACCGCCGAGGTATGCCGGGCCGTGGGGCAGCTCGTGGTCGCGGCGTGACGATTCGAGGGACCCGCGCGCGAGGAGGGCCGGCTTGGTTCGGGACGCCCAGCCGCTGCTGATCTTTCCCTGCAACGGCAACGGCGTCGAAGCCCTCGACTGCCTCGGCGGCGCGTACCGGTGCATCGGCTTCATCGACGACACGCCGGCGAAGCAGGGCACCGAGCGGCACGGGGTTCCGGTGCTGCCGCGGGCCGCGCTGGCGGACCATCCCGAGGCCGCCGTGCTCGCGGTCCCCGGGGGACCGAAGTCGTTCCGATCGCGCGGAGAGGTCATTTCGGGACTGAACGTCGCGCACGAGCGGTTCGCACGGGTCGTTCACCCGGCGGCTCGCGTGTCGTCGCTCGTGGTACTCGGCCGTAACGTGTTGATCATGGCGGGGGTCGTCGTCACGAGTAACGCGACGATCGGCAGCCACGTGTGCATCCTGCCCAACACGGTCGTGCACCACGACGCCGCCATCGGCGACTGGGCCCTGATCGGCTCCAACGTCACCGTGGCGGGCAACAGCGTCGTCGGAGAGAATTGTTACATCGGCAGCGGCACCAGCATCATCAACGGCGTGCGCGTCGGCGATCGCGCGCTCGTGGGACTCGGCAGCAACGTGATCCGCGACGTTCCCGCCGACACGGTGGTGGCCGGCAATCCGGCCAGGCCCATCTAGATCGTCGGCGCCGGGATCCGAGGGGGGGACGGACGACCACATCATGAACATCGACGGCTCGAAGATTCTCGTGACGGGAGGCTGCGGCCTCGTCGGCTCGACGACCATCGACCTGATGCTACGCGACCACAAACCCGAGCGCATCGTGATCCTCGACGATCTGAGCCGCGGCACGCTGGACAACGTCGAGGGCGCGCTGAAGGACCGCCGCGTCACCCTCGTCCGCGGCGACATTCGCGACGTCGAGGCCGTGCGCAGCGCCACGGCCGGAATGGATGCGGTCATCCACATGGCGACGCTGCGGATCACCGCCTGCGCCGCCGAGCCACGCGAGGCGCTCGGCGTCATGTGCGACGGCACCTTCAACGTGGTCGACGCCGCGCGCGAGGCCGGCGTCCAGAAGATCGTGGCCGCGTCCTCCGCCTCGATCTACGGACTCGCCGAGACGTTCCCGACGCTCGAGAGCCACCATCCTTACAACAACCGCACGTGGTACGGCGCGAGCAAGATCATGCTCGAGGGCTTGCTCAGGTCGTATCACGACATGTACGGGACGCCGTACGTGGCGCTTCGTTACTTCAACGTGTACGGCCCGCGCATGGACATCCACGGCAAGTACACCGAGGTGCTGATCCGGTGGATGGAGCGCATCGACTCGGGCCAGCCGCCGCTGATCCTCGGAGACGGCAACCAGACCATGGACTTCGTCTACATCGAAGACGTCGCGCGCTCGAACCTTCTCGGGCTGACGTCCGGGGTGACGGACGAGGTGTTCAATATCGCCAGCGGCGTGGAGACCAGTCTGAACGACCTCGCCGCGGCGCTGCTCAAGGTGATGGGCTCGTCGCTCAAGCCGGAATACGGTCCCGAGCGCAAGGTGAACCCGGTGTCGCGCCGGCTCGCCGACACGCGCAAGGCGGAGCGGCAGCTCGGATTCCGCGCCGAGGTCGGGCTCGAGCAAGGACTTGCGCGGCTCGTCGAGTGGTGGCGCTCGAAGAAGGTGGCGGCCCCGAGATGATCCCGATTATCAAGCCGGTGATGGACGAGCGTGAAGCGGACGCCGCGCGCCGCGTGATCCTGAGCGGCTGGATCACTCAGGGCCCGGAGGTGGCCGCGTTCGAGCGCGAGTTTGCGGCGAGCGTCGGTGCGGCGCACGCGTGCGCGGTGTCCAACTGCACGACGGCGCTCCACCTGGCGCTGCTGGCGGTCGGCGTGCAGCCGGGCGACGAGGTCGTCACCGTCAGCCATTCGTTCATCGCCACCGCCAACACGATCGCCTATTGCGGGGCGACGCCGGTGTTCGTCGACATCGACCCGGCCACCTACAACATCGACCCGTCGCAGATCGCCGCGGCCGTGACGGAGCGGACGCGCGCGGTGCTGTGCGTGCACCAGATGGGAATGCCCTGCGACCTCGCGCGCGTGCACGAGGTCGTGCGAACGCGTGGGATTCCCGTGATCGAGGACGCCGCGTGCGCCATCGGCAGCGAGATTCAGTGGCAGGGCGAGTGGCAGCGCGTCGGCAGGCCGCACGCCGACGTCGCGTGCTTTTCGTTTCATCCGCGCAAGGTCATGAGCACGGGCGACGGCGGCATGATCACGACGTCGAACGCCGACTGGGACGCGCGCTTCCGATTGCTGCGCCAGCACGGCATGAGCGTTCCGGACACCGTTCGCCACGCCGCGAACCAGGTCATCTTCGAGTCGTACCCGATCCTCGGATACAATTATCGCATGACGGACATCCAGGCGGCGGTGGGGCGCGAGCAGCTCAAGCGCCTGCCTGAGATCTTCGCGGCGCGCCGCGCCATGGCGGACCGTTACGCGAGCCTGCTCGAGGCCGTCCCGGGTCTCACGGTGCCGCGGGAGCCCGCATACGCCCGCACGAATTGGCAGAGCTATTGCGTGCGCCTCCCCGATCACGCCGATCAGCGCGCGGTGATGCAGCGCATGCTCGATGGAGGCGTCTCGACGCGCCGCGGCGTCATGTGCAGCCACCGCGAGCAGCCGTACCTGAACGGCCGGAAGCCCGTCTCGCTGCCGCAGTCCGAGGCCGCCCAGGACCACTGCATCGTGCTGCCGTTGTTCCCGCAGCTGTCGGCCGCGGATCAGGAGCACATCGCGGCGCTGCTCGCGAAGGCGTGTTCACGGCAATGAGCAGCGCGACGGCCTCGGGCAGCATCGTCGAGATCCGACCGAGTCGGGGGTGGTTCGACCTGGACCTCGGCGTCGTATGGCGGTACCGGGAGCTGTGGTCGATCCTGACGCAGCGTGACATCAAGGTGCGCTACCGGCAGGCGGCGCTGGGAGCCGCGTGGGCCCTGATCCAGCCGATCTTCACGGTGCTCATCGCCACCGTGGTGTTCGGCCACTTCGCCAAACTGCCTTCCGACGGTGTGCCTTACCCGCTGTTCGCGCTCGCGGCGACGCTGCCGTGGCAGTACTTCCAGGAGGCCGTGCGCCGCGGCGCGATGGGACTCGTTACCGATTCCGAGCTGGTCCGCAAGGTCTACTTCCCGCGGCTCGTCCTGCCGCTGGCCTCCATCTCCGGGCCGCTGCTCGACTTCGCGATCACGTTCGTCGTGGTGTTGATCGCGCTCGTGTGGTTCGGCGTCGCGCCCACCTGGCGACTCGTGTTCGTCCCCGTGTTCCTGGGCGTCGCGATGCTGCTCTCGCTCGCGGTGGCGCTGTGGCTGGGGCCGATCAACGCGAAATACCGCGACATCACGCACACGATTCCGTTTCTGCTGCAGGTCTGGATGTACGGCACGCCCGTCTTCTATTCGTTGAGCATCGTGCCGCACAAATGGCGTGCGCTCTACAGCCTGAACCCGATGGTCGGAGTGATCGAGGGGTTCCGGTGGGCGGTGCTCGCCAAGGCGAGTCCCGACCCGACGCCGATCCTGATCAGCGTCGGGATCATCGTGGTCGCTCTGATCAGCGGACTCGTGTGGTTCAAGAACCGCGAACGCTCGTTCGCGGACATCATATGAGCGGCGAGTTCGCGATCCGCGTCGAGGGGCTGGGCAAGCGGTACCGCCTGGGCGCGACCCGCCGGGGCCGCGACACGTTTGCCGACGCGGTCGTCCATCGCGTGAAGTCGCTGTTCCAGCGCTCCGTTGGCGCTCGGCCGGTCAAACGCCAGTTCTGGGCGCTGCAGGATGCGAGCTTCGAGGTGCGGCGCGGCGAGAACGTCGGCATCATCGGCCTGAACGGCGCGGGCAAGAGCACCTTGCTCAAGATCCTGTCGCGCATCACCACCCCTACGTCGGGGCGCGCCTGGATTCGCGGCCGCGTCGGCGCCCTGCTCGAAGTCGGCACCGGCTTCCACAACGAGCTCTCGGGACGCGAGAACGTCTTCCTCTACGGCGCGATCCTGGGCATGACCGTGCAGGAGATCGCGGCCAAGTTCGACCAAATCGTCGAGTTCGCCGGCGTTTCGGAGTTCATCGACACGCCCGTCAAGCGCTATTCGAGCGGCATGTACGTGCGGCTCGCGTTCGCGGTGGCCGCCCACCTGGAGCCGGAGATCCTGTTCCTGGACGAGGTGCTCGCGGTCGGCGACCTCACGTTCCAGCGCAAGTGCATCGAGTTCTCAAAGGGGCTGCAGCGTAAGAACGCGACGATCTTGTTCGTGTCGCACAACATGTTCAGCATCAAGTCAATGTGCGAGCGGGTGCTCTACCTGCGCAAGGGGCGGATCGAATACGACGGTCCGACCGACGGAGGCATCGCCCTGTACGAAGAGGATTGTCGCCTGAGTCCCGGGTGGGGCGTCGACGGCCCTCACGAGGAGTGGGCGGTCGTGTTGTCGGCGTGCGAGGTCCTGGACCACGAGGGCGGCTCGAGGAAGATCTTCGACCACGGCGAGCCGATGAGAGTTCGGCTGTTCTACGACGCCCGCCGGCCGATCGAACACCCGAACGTCATCGTCGCGCTGTTTCGATCCGACGGCGTTGCGGCGTGCAACTACAGCTCCGAGACCGACGGCGTCGATCTCGGAACCTTGCGCGGCTCGGGCATGATCGAGCTGGAGATTCCGCCGCTCAAGCTGGTCGCGGAGATGTACACGATCTCGATCCTGATCCGCGAGCCGGGCTTCGGCAAGGTCCTGTGCTCCCAGCTCGGCGGAACGTTTCACGTCCGCCATCCGCTCTACGACCTGCATTTCGGGGTATTCCACGAGAAGGCGATCTGGTCGTTGTCGGAGACCAACGGTCCGGCAGGAGTCGTCTCGGATCGCCGGCCGAAGCAGGCCGGCGCCGCGCTGGGCTCGGGCAGCGAACGGCCGGGATGACGCGCGCGGGGCGGAAACGGTAACGCCATGGGTGATGTCGACGTCGTCGTCCCCTGTTACAACTACGCTCGGTTCCTCGAAGGCTGCGTCGACAGCGTCCTCCGCCAACAGGGGGTCGAAGTCCGCGTCCTCGTGATCGACGACGCGTCCTCCGACGACACGTCCGACGTCGGGCGCCGGCTGGTCGGTCGCGACGCCCGCGTCGAGTTCCGACGCCACGACTTGAACCGCGGACACATCGCGACCTACAACGAGGGGCTCCTCGAGTGGGCGTCGGCGAAGTACGCGCTGCTCATCTCCGCCGACGACGCGCTTGCTCCCGGCTCCCTGCGCCGCGCCTCCGAATTGATGGACCGGCATCCGGAGATCGCCATGACGTACGGGAAGGCGCTCGTAATCCAGGACGACGATCCGCCGCCGGCATTCCCGGATCCGGGCTCGGCGGAGTGCCGCGTCGTCCCCGGCGACCGTTTCCTCGCGCACTGCTTCGAGCACGCCTACAACCCGGTGCCGACCCCGACGGCGATCGTGCGCACCGAACGGCAGCAGGCGATCGGCGGATACTCGCCGGAATTCCCGCATTCGGGCGATCTCGAGATGTGGATGCGCTTCGCCCTGCAGGGCCCGATCGGCGTGTTCCGCACCGTGCAGGCGTTCTACCGCTGGCACACGCGCAACATGGGATCCCAGTACTACAACCAGCTGCGCGGCGACCGCCGCGAGTTCCTGCTGACCTGCGACCGTGTCCTCGAACGCCGCGGCGCGTTCTCGCAGGCAAATCGATGGCGAGAGGCGCTGTATCGGAGCGTGGCCGAAGCCGCCCTGCGGTCGGCGAGCAAGAGTGTCGAGCTGGACGATCCGCGCGGCACCGATGCGTGGCTCGAGTTCGCCGAAGCGCTGAATCCCAGGATCCGCGGCTCGCGGGCGTGGTGGCAGTTCCAGTTCAAGCGCCGCCTCGGCATCGGCGCTTGGAAGCGCATGCGCGCGGTTCTCCACGGCATGCAAGGCGTCACGACCGCGACGATCGAATCGACCCACTTCGTGGGCCTCCGCCGCGGGAATCAGGTCGGGTGGTGGCCGGGGTGAGGCGCGGGTGAACGCCGAGCTCCAGCAATTCGTTCGCGACAGCCTGGGGCGCGGGCTCAGTCGCTCCGCGATTCGCGAGCAGCTGGAGCGCGCCGGCTGGCGCCCCGAAGAAGTGGACGCGGCGCTCGCCGCCTGGGCTGAGTCCGAGTTCCCCGTGCCCGTGCCTCGACGCCGCGCCCATCTGTCGGCGCGGCGAACTAGCCTGGCGCCGGGCGCCGCTGCTACACCCTCGTCATCCCGCGCGTCGTGCTCGAGGCCAAGGGAGCCGGTCAGCCCTAAGGTCCCCAGACCCATGTGCCGATGACATAAGGGAATGCCGCGCTCGGGCGTCCCCCGGGGCACCCGGCGATCCTCGCCCGCCCCGGCTCGACGTGGCCGCGAACGACCCAGTGATCCAGCCGTCACGGAGAACCCGAGTCCCATGAACCCTGCCGACCGCGAGTGCGTCCAGCGCCTCCAGGCGGGAGACCAGGGTGCGCTGGCCGAGCTCTACGACCGCTACGGCGCGCTGCTGCATCCGCTCGCGCTGCGGATCACCGGCGACGCCGCGGCGGCCGACGAGGTGTTGTTCGAGACGTGGATGCAGGTCATCCGTCGCAGCGTCCCGTTCGAGCCCCGGCGCGGCGTCGCGGCGCCGTTGTTGTCGGTGGTGCGGACGCGCGCGCTCGAGCGCCGGCGCGCGAACGCGACGCAGGGCGGATCGCGCGCGCCCGCCCCGGACAACGGTCCGATCGAGGTGACGCCCGAGCGAATGGAGCTGGCCGACCGCGCGATCGAGGTGCTCGGCGTGTTCGACGCCCAGGAGCGCGAGGCGCTCGAGCTGGCGTTCTACGACGGGCTCACGCAGAGCGAGATCGTGGCGCGATTGGGCGTCAGCGCCGCCCAGGTGCGGACGTGGACGCGACAGGGCCTCGACCGGCTGCAGGCCGCCACGCCGCGGCAGGAGGCGGCATGAGCAACGAGCTGAGCGAGCACCTGGACCTGTGCGCGGCGCTCGCCGTCGGCAGCCTCGATCCCGGCGATCGCAAGCGGTTCGCCGAGCACTTGGCCGTGGGCTGCGACGAATGCGAGCAGCTGCTGCCCGAGTACGAGCGCGCGACCCTGCTGCTCGCCGCCGCACTACCCCTGTCGGTGCCCGCTCCGGCGCTGCGCGAGCGCGTGTTCCAGGCC
>JACXTT010003514.1_pt1 | contig 24054 bp, 22 predicted proteins | sample 9270951 | NCBI WGS metagenome assembly JACXTT01 (sample SAMN15532306, study PRJNA645909) | rock metagenome | isolation source: weathered quartz diorite | place: Puerto Rico | collected 2017-06-21
CGGCTACAACATTACAACTGATGGATGCTTCGGCAAGCGCCTTTGAAAATGCAGCAGTGAGACCAACGGCATCAAGCGAGGAGTGAATTGTAAGCGTTATCCAGGCAGCAACATAGTTGTACGGCAAATTTAGTTCATCCGCTATCCTTTTGTTCACAATAACAGTAATACCCTTTGCTTCCCTAAACATACCTATAATACTATCTTGATTTAGCTTCCCCAGATCATCGATCGTACAAAAAACATATTCACCCTCGTTCAGTATGGGTGTCATGTTTTTTAACAAAATATGGATGTCAGTTTCACCGCTCATTGAATAAAAATTGAAATGGAATTGTGGTCTTACAAATTGGCCAGCACACTAACGCAAAATGTTACTGTGAAATATACCATCACACCTAAAACAATGATAATCAACATATCAGTGAACATCTTGGTGCCGGCGGGCTTAAACATTTTGCTGTAGATAAAACCGATATAGCTAATCATACTAACCAGCCCGATTATGGCTGCAATGGCAACATACAGCATATGCGGTACATCAAAGCGGGTATTTACACCTCTCATCAATATGGTGATGACCAGGGTGATGATGATCATAAAAGCGAAAGTCTTGGGATTGCGTTCTTCAGAAGTGACAGGGTTTTTCATAAAGTAAATGTAATGGTTGTGTTCCTTTACTGCAAACCGATGTCACCGGACGAGTACTCACCTGGTCATTGCTTCGCTCGCCCCCCCACTCTCCGCCTGCGGCGCAAAGAGGGATCTTTTATTTTTTCTTTCTTTCCCTCTAGAGAGGGCGGCTAGCATAGTCGGGTGAGTCAAATAGCGTTGTTGAACTCACAAAAAAGCCCCGTCCACAAAGTGGACAGGGCTAAAGGATTTAATTTATTTAAGCTTATTTTGCTTCTTCTTCAGATTTTTTGGCCTTTTTAGCTTTGCTTTCAGCGCCTTCCATCTGTTCTTTCAATTGAGCCAATACGCTCAGATCACCTAAAGTTGATTTTTCAACCGAATCTTTCACTTTCTTCACCGCGCTGGTAGCTGCTTTAGCTTCTTTTTTGCGGCTTTCGAATTCTTGTACACGGGCTTCAGCGCGTTGCTCTTCCCAGATACGTGAATGTGAAATAACGATACGTTTGTTTTCTTTGTTAAATTCAATGATCTTGAATTCAGCAACATCATCAGCTTTTAAGTTCTTGCCATCTTCCTTAGCTGTGTGTTTGATAGGAGCGAAGCCTTCAACACCATAAGGTAAAGCAACGATAGCACCTTTGTCGGTTACTTTCAATACGGTACCTTCATGCACTGAGTCGATAGTGAATACAGTTTCGAAAGTATCCCAAGGGTTTTCTTCTAACTGTTTGTGACCTAAGCTCAGCTTGCGGTTCTCAACATCCAGTTCAAGTACAACCACATTCAGTTTTTCACCAACTTTAGTGAATTCGTTAGGGTGGTTAACTTTCTTAGACCATGAAAGGTCAGAGATGTGGATCAAACCATCGATGCCGTCTTCCAGTTCAACAAACACGCCGAAGTTGGTCATGTTTTTAACTGTTGCAACGTGCTGGGTGCCGATAGAATATTTCTCAGCAGCATGCTGCCATGGATCAGGCGTTAATTGCTTAATACCCAATGACATTTTGCGCTCGTCGCGGTCTAAAGTCAATACCTGAGCTTCAACCTCGTCACCTACTTTCAGGAATTCCTGAGGGTTACGCAGGTTTTGTGACCATGACATTTCTGATACGTGGATCAAACCTTCAACACCAGGGATGATTTCTAAGAACGCGCCGTAATCAGCAACGGTAACTATTTTACCTTTAACTTTTGAACCTACAACGATGTTTTCGTCAAGCGACTGCCAAGGGTGCGGGGTCAATTGTTTCAAGCCAAGGGCGATACGTTTTTTCTCGTCATCAAAGTCAAGCACCACCACGTTGATCTTCTGATCAAGTGATAATACTTCTCTCGGATGCTCGATACGGCCCCATGAAATGTCGGTAATGTGTAGTAAGCCGTCAACACCACCAAGGTCGATGAATACACCGAAGTCGGTAATGTTTTTAACTGTACCTTCCAGTACCTGGCCTTTTTCAAGTTTGGCCACAATTTCAGTTTTTTGGTTTTCCAAGTCGTCTTCGATCAGCACTTTGTGCGATACCACTACGTTCTTAAACTCGTGGTTGATCTTAACAACTTTGAATTCCATTGTTTTGCCCACATAGATGTCATAATCCCTGATTGGTTTAATGTCGATCTGTGAGCCTGGTAAGAAGGCTTCAACGCCCATTATATCTACGATCAAGCCACCTTTAGTTCTGCTCTTAACAAAGCCGGTGATGATCTCGTCATTATCCAATGCGGAATTAATTCTTTCCCATGATTTCTGTGTTTTTGCACGTTTACGTGAAAGTACCAACTGACCGTTAGCATCTTCCTGCGACTCAACAAAAACTTCAACAGTGTCACCGATCTTCAGATCAGGTGTATCACGGAATTCAGACAGGGATACCAAACCATCAGACTTAAAGCCGATATTTAATACCACGTCTTTGCTGTTAACATTTACAACTGTACCGGTGATAATTTCGCCTTTGTTGATAGAGCTGAAAGTTCCATCATACAATTTCTCTAATTTTTCACGCTCGGCATCGTTGTAATTGCCAAATTTTTTGTCGTCAGCATCCCAATCGAAATCTTCGTTTGATGATGTGATTTTTGATTTGATCTCTTCGATCGATAATGAATCAGCTTCTGATTCAATAGTCTCTTTTTCTGCGGCTGCTGTAACTACATCTAGTTCAGCTTCCTTAGCTTTTAATTCTTTTTCTGCTTCTTGTTTTTTTGCCAAAATAAATTTTCTCCTTTTCCCAATACAATTGGGACTGCAAAGGTACAGATATATTTTTGAGTAATAAAAAATATTTTACTCTTATATGCTGGTCTTTAGGCCCTTTTATTTATCTATTTGTAAGGTTTTGGAGGGTTAATAAGAATCTCTGATTATCGATTGGCGAAAAACAACTGTTAATTATGAGACAACAGTTCTGATATATAATTAAAGATGTCTATAAAATCTACCAGCATAGCATTGCGGTAGGCTGTGATCAAGGCTGTCATCCGTTCTTCCTGTCCGGGTGTGAACGGATCTTTCCATATCCTCATACAGATACGCTTTAGTGCGTAGGTTATCTTATCGTTTTGAGCGTATGTTTCCAAATACCTGCTTCTCTTAAAATCATCGAAAAATTTAAAGAAGCGATCGGTTTCTTTTAGACCCGAGAAATTGAGGAACTCCTTAATAACTTCGGTATGACAAGCGTTTAAATGATTATAAAAATCATCTGTAGAAATTTTGCCTGTGGTGATCAGCAGGTTATCCAATATAATCTCTAAAGCAATATGCCCCAAAAAGAATGGCTTTACCGGCGAGCCTTCTATAGCAGGCGCTAACAAATTCTTTAAAGTATGCGACCGTGCCGTGAAAAATCCGGAGGAATGAAAAAAGCGGTCAACCTCCAGGTGTTTTCGCCAGCCTAAAATAATATCGTTAATGTTTTTATCGGGATGCTGCAGTTTTTCAGGGTGAATGATGATGCTTTTATCCGCATTTTTCAATAGGTCGGGCAATACCGTACCCAGTGTATGGTAACAGTTGGTGGTGTCCCGGTCGAAGTAGTAATGCGATAGAAAATTCATAAATCTTCACTCTCTGGCAAATTTTACACTGCTTAAAATAAGGAATTTTTTTGGCTATTGTTTAAGATAAACGTAAAAAAGAGATTTTCGGCTATTCTGCTATCTTTGCAGTCCGATAATTATCGGGATAACACGAATACAATGAATTTTGTTGAAGAACTACGCTGGCGCGGCATGCTGCATGATATAATGCCCGGAACTGAAGAATTACTGAGCAAGGGTATGGTGTCAGGCTATATCGGTTTCGACCCCACTGCTGATTCGCTGCATGTAGGGAGTTTGGCCCAGATCATGATGCTTATCCATTTTCAGCGGGCGGGCCATAAGCCTTTTGCCCTGGTTGGCGGCGCTACCGGTATGGTGGGCGATCCATCGGGTAAATCTGCCGAGCGTAATTTGTTATCAGAAGATGTTTTGCAGCACAATTTGGCCGGCATACAAAAACAGTTGGAGAAATTTCTTGACTTTAATGATAAGGCCAACAGTGCGCAAATGGTAAATAATTACGATTGGTTTAAGGATTATACCTTCCTGAACTTTATCCGCGACGTAGGCAAACACATCACTGTAAATTACATGATGGCCAAAGATTCGGTGAAGAACCGTATCAGCGGCGATACCGGCATGTCGTTTACGGAGTTTACTTATCAATTGGTACAAGGCTATGACTTTTATTATTTGTGGAAGCATAATAACTGCGCGCTTCAAATGGGTGGTTCGGATCAATGGGGTAATATAGTAACGGGTACCGAGCTGATCCGCCGTAAAGATGGGGGAGAAGCCTTTGCTTTAACTACTCAACTAATCAAAAAAGCAGATGGTACCAAATTCGGTAAAACTGAAGGCGGTAATATCTGGCTCGATCCGGCTAAAACATCACCTTATAAATTCTACCAGTTCTGGCTGAATACAACTGATGATGATGCTAAAGCCTACATCCGGATATTTACTTTATTTGATAAAGAGACAATAGAAAGCATTGAAGCCGAGCATAACGCAGCGCCGCATCAACGGGCATTGCAAAAGGCATTGGCAAAAGATATTACGATCCGTACGCATGGTGAAAAGGAATATGATAAAGCTATTCAATCATCGGAGTTCTTATTTGGTAATACCGGGATTGAGTTTTTAAATGAATTGACCGAAGAGGAAGTGCTTGGCCTGTTTGAAGGCGTGCCTAATTTCAATATATCATTGGATGAACTTTCATCAGGGATCAACATCGTAGATCTTCTTGGCGCAAAAACTGCTGTTTTCCCATCGAAAGGTGAGGCAAAAAAGATGGTTCAGGGTGGCGGTGTAGCTATAAATAAGGCCAAAGTAGGCTCGGCGGATGATATTTATAATGCCGATAATTTGATTGGCGGTAAGTTTATCGTAGCTCAAAAGGGCAAGAAAAATTACTTCCTGATCATAGCAGCTTAAGACGAAATAATTTTAAGTATAAGTTACAAGGCAGAGGGTGCAAATCTTCTGCCTTTATTATTCTCATTAACATTTTTTTACTGATAGTGAAGTTTTTAAGCTAACTTTCTCCGGTTTATTTAAAAAGTAGCAGCATCAACCTATGATTAAAGTGCGATTGGTTTGCATATTGATTTTTTTGTATTTCGGAAGCGCATTTGACGCTCATGCAACCATCAAAAACGACAGCCTCGTTTCTATACTAAACAATAAAGATATAGCCTCTAAAAAGCGAAACCTGATACTTTATCTTCGTTTTGCCTTTGGGGATATGCCCCTGAATGATCTGGAGCAAGCAAAAGCTCAAGCGACACAAATACTACAATCAGCGAGGGAACCAGACAGTGAAGGTTTGATCCTTTTTATTGACGGTATATGTCAATACCGGGAAAAGAAATATTCTGATGCTCAAAATGCTTTTCTCAAGGCAATAGAAAAAGCTGATCAGAATGAAGACCATTACTTATTGTATGCCTGTTTTACCCACATGGCCTTTATACAAAACGAGCACGGTAACGAAATCGAAGCCATATCCGATTACAGGGCAGCTAAAAAAGAAGCTACAATTGTTGACGACGCTTACCTTCAAATAGTAATAGATATCAATCTTTCGGATATCTATTACCGGAATAAAATGTTTAATAATGCGCTGTTTTATCTTAACGAGGCGCAATCGCTGATCTCTGTAAATCAGGTTAAAATTCAGCGATTGAAAAACAGCGTTAACAATAATAAAGCGGAGATTTACTATCAGCTGAAAGATGTTGATTCGCTAAAGAAATATAACAAGCTTTTACATGAAGCAAAAGAGGGTAGCGCAGGCCTGTACACCTTTCAAAAAAGGACTGATTATTACCTGGATATGTTGCAGAAAAAGTATCCCGAAGTAATCTCTTCGATTGCTGCACTACGCAAAGATACCGCCTATCAATTTGATTTAGTTGATGAGAATAGCTTGGCTCATGCTTATTTCGAGTCGGGGCAGCTGGATTCTGCAAAATCGGTTGCTCAAAGACTGATTGATAATGGTAGAAATAAGAACCACACTGAATTAAACTTGTATTTGTACAAATTGTTAGGCGATATCGAAGAAGGGAAAGCCAATCCAAATGGCACTGCGCTCGCTTATAAAATGGCCTTATCGCAATCTCTTGAGCAGCTAAAACAATTGGTCAATGTTGGGTCGATTTCATCACAAATCAGCATAGATCAGGTTCAAAACTCCTATGCACTTCGTACGGAAGCCTTAAAACGAGAGCGCCTTTGGCTTATTTTCACAATAAGCGTAGCTGTTTTGCTGATAATTTTTGGCGGACTGCTGTATTATAATGTGCACCGGAAAAAATACTATGAAAAGCTGTTGTTTGAATCAAAGAAGAACGAGATCGCTTTTATCAATTCGCACGAAGTACGCAGGCATGCCTCCAATTTAATGGGTATTATGCAGATGATCAACCATGGTGAAGATAAATACGAGAATTTTGTTGAATCAGAGCAGTACTTGCAAAGCGAACTCACCAATCTGGATAACGCAATAAAAAATATCTCGCACAAGCTGAATAGCTAGCGCTACAGGTCACTCAGCAGTTCAAGTTTTTTGGCATTGTACTCCTCCTGCGAGATAAGACCATTCTCGAACAATGTCCTAAGTTTTTTTAGTTTTTCGGTCAACTCGTCCTGTTTTGGAGCTTCCTGAACCGGAGCCGCGGCTATCACAGGTGCAGGCTGCGGTTCTGGCGTTGGTGCAGGAACGGCAGGCTGAGATTGAGCGTTTGTATGTTCTCCAAAATTGATCGAGCCTGATTCAGCACGTTTTTCTTCCAGGTCGCGCAGGCGGCGTGCTTCGCGTTCGTCTTCTTTGCGTTGCTGGGCGTATTGGTATAACTTACGCGCCTGAATTTTCGGAAGGTAATCAACCCCCATTTCACCGCCGTTGGTCGTTCTGATAGTGAAAATAGCACCGATGATCTCTTCCTTTATCAGCACATCAACAATGTCTTTCCAAACAAAATCGATGAACTTTATCGAAAGACCCAGGTTTGCCGGGGTGAAAAACAACACGCGTTTGTTGGTCAGCGCCACACAATCGGACAATATATTTACCAGAGGTTTCTTTTGGGTAGCTATATAAATAATTTCTTCACCTGTGGTAAGCAGGTCAACCAGCCGGGTATAAACTTTCTCCACTGCTTTCGGGTCTTGCTGGTCGTTTAAAAATTTCTCGATCATCGTAATGCTTTTTATTGATGCAGGCCAAAAATAATAAATATCTGTTAGTTACAAGTTAAGTTTATATAAGCGGGAATTGTTTCAAATTAATTCTTGTTTATGCGATGAGCAGGTTACAACCCCGTATATCAGAGTTGTCAAAACGGCCCAGAACTTCAAACGAACCATCATGATAAACTTTGCCCAGGTCTTGTGTGGCAATAAATGAGCAGGAATTAACATTGGCTAGGTCGATCACATTAATGCCTCCGGTCTTATCATTATCAAGTAAGGTCATTGGGTCGTTAGTATCGCGGGTAATGATCTTCATCCAGGGTGGACAGGCAAATATACCATCGCCATTGGAATAGGCTTGAGACAATAACTCGGTCATACCATATTCGGAATGGATTGCACTGACGCCAAATCCCTTGCAAAGGGTTTGATGCAGTTCTTCGCGGATCATTTCTTTACGGCGGCCCTTCATTCCACCGGTTTCCATTACGACCAGTTCAGGGAAATCAATTGGATACTGTTCCACAAAATCAAGCAAAGCAAAGGTAACGCCGATTAGTAAAGTTGGTTTTTTGACTTGCTGTTGGTTTTTCAATTGGGCGAACAGGTCATCATGGTTATATAAATAAAACCCGCTGTCCGGATTTTCTGATCTTTTTACCAAATCCTCAGCCATATAGATGAGCGACGAGCCTTCGCGCTCAAGATAAGAGGGGAGTAGCGCCAGGACACAATAGTTTCTGATATCGCCATAAAACAAATCAAAAGCGTGGCGGAAACTTTCTTCGTACCAACTAACATCAGTAACCAGGTGCCGGCTGTTGATCGCCCCTGTCGTTCCCGAACTGGTGAAGGTAACCTTTACTTTATCCAGGCTGCTTAATACGTCATGCGACTTAAAAAAGCTGATGGGCAGGAATGGGATTTTGTCAATGGAGTCAACCGCGTCAATATCCACCTTCAGATTGGTGATAAACTCCCGGTAAACTTCGCAGTTTTGGGCCTGGAAGCGAAATACCTGCAAAGCGATTTCAGCGAATTGCTGTTCATTGCTAATAGAGAATACCTGCTGCTTATCCGGGCTAATCATCGTGCAAAGATAGTTTTTAATGTGCAGATGAGTAGATGTGCAGATGAGTAGATGTGCAAATGTTTTGTCTTCAATAATCTGCACATTCACGCATTTGCATATCTGCACATCAGCCGCTTGCCTTCAATAATCTACATATACCTCATCTGCACATCTACTCATCTGCACATTTGCACATCCGCATATTCCGCAAGTTCCGGGTTTTAAATAGATTCAGATAGCGTGAACTTTGGGTATCAAAACATAATACTATGAGCAATTTTAAAATCGTACCGCTATCAAAAAGCTATGTACAGCAAATACGGGAAACACGAAAAGATGACTTTGGCCATGAGGTGGTCGAACAAATAGCAACTGGTTTAGGGCCGTGCAGGGTATCTTTAAAGCCGTTTGAAAAAGGAGTGGATAAACGCTTGTTATTTACACACACGCCGTTTGAGGCAGACAACGCCTATAATCAACCCGGACCGGTGTTTATTAATGCTGATGATGTAGAGGAATACCCGGATATTTATCGCTTCCCCCCTGAAATTAAAGCAAATAAGAAAAGTTTCCCACTTACCTTAATTGGTTATAATGATCAGCAAATGATGGCGTTAAGCAAAATGGTCGGCGATAATGATGTTGATGAAATGATCACTGAAATATTTGATACCAATCCTAATGTTTCCTATCTGCATGCACGAAATTCCCAGGCATGTTGTTTTATATGTAAGATTGAACGTATTTGATTGATTTGTCAGCGCTTGTGAAACAAGGGTCGGTTTATAGTGGTTTGCAATATTATAATGATATTAATAATCACATCTATGAAAAAGTTAAGTTTTCTAATTGCTCCGATTTTGCTGAGCTTTATAATCATAATGACGTCGGCTATATCAGCCAATGGTGACAAAGAAACGGAACGGTTACACAGTGCATCCAATGTCCTGAAGGACTTTGGTGCTATGAAAGAGGGCATTCCTCATAAATTAATAGCCAACTATGAAGGCATCGTCATCATACCAAAAACCATTAATGCAGGTTTGCTTGTTGGCGCTAAGCGTGGCAAAGGCGTAGCTATAGTGAAAATGCCCGACGGTAAATGGAGCGACCCGGTGTTCGTTACTTTGACGGGCGGTAGTATCGGCGCACAGATTGGCGTTCAATCGGTTGATCTGATCCTGGTTTTTAAACACAAAGGCGCCCTGGCAAGAGTGAAGAACGGCGATGTAACCATTGGCGGTGATCTGGCTGCATCGGCGGGGCCGGTTGGCCGTTCAGCATCAGCTAATACCGATTATAAGTTTGAGGCTGAAGTTTATTCGTATTCACGCAGCCGTGGCTTATTTGCAGGTATTACGATCAATGGATCGAGCCTAAATATCGACAAAAACGCGAACTATAACTATTATGGTGAAGGTATGAGCGCGCGCGACATCTTTGAAACCACCAAGAGCAACACTGTTGCTGTGAAACATTTAAAGGAAACACTGGCTAGTTTATAAAACCAATTTAACGAGAAGAAGCGCCCGGTTATGCCGGGCGTTTACTTTGAAAATGCTTTTTTGGTTAAAACTCCCGACAAGGCAGCCATACCGCCAACTAATCCACCGATCAACGCGGTGATCAGCAATAATAATACCCATTGATGAGGTAATGGGAATAACTGAATAACCCGGCTTGCCAATATGTTATCATTCGGAATGCTTTTCATCAGCGCCAGTATCACCCACAAAATAAATATCGCCCCAAAACCCGAGCAAAATGCTTTGCCCGATGTTTTGCCTATAAATAATGCTGCTAAAAATGCGATTACAGCCGCTGCCCACCAGGGCAACAGGTAGCTGCTGATGAAGGATAAGATAAGTATGATGAGAAATAGCATGTTTCTTTATTTATTCAATGTTAACGTTGATTTTATCCTGTCCGATTTTTCATCAGCAGATTGCAAAAACAATAGTTCATTCAACTTACCGTCGCGCCATGTGGTAAACATGTCTTCATAAAAGAAACTACCCGGATTGCCCGATTCTCCGCCCGGAAATACACCATAGCCCTTTACTTGTGGACCCATTTGCACCACCATGCGCCATGACGGACCGTTACCTCCGCGCAAAGCGTTGATAACAGAGCCTGTTCCGCCGGCATAAAACTGTCCCGTTCCGAACCCAGGTAAATTAGCTAAATGATTAATATGGGTGTCTTTCACATTTCCCCATTGCCATTTTTCGCCGGGTTGGCCTAAGTTCTTTAATAAATCATCGGTTGATGAAGTAAAGGCTTGATTTACGATATCGGCACAGGTCTCTTTTACCGGGGTGCTTTTAATGTCGAACCATTTGGAGTTGGGTTCGGTTAGCAACAGCTTTTCAGTACGGTCAAACGAAGGAACGTTTAATAGCACTTTTTCATCCTTAAACTCGTCCCAAAGTATATCATTCAATTTCAGCCACCATGCATTAAAAATAGAAGCCCCCATTGAATTGGCAGCAAAACGCTTATCCCATTTTTTAACGATCTGAAATACTTTAAGCTGGTCCGGATGTAATTTGGATGTATCTATATACTGAAGCAAAGCAGGCAATACATCGTGGGCACGCATACTGTAGTTGTCCATTTGCATCAGCCGCATACTGTCTATTGTTGCATTTTGCATGACTGTTAATTTGTCATTAATGCGTTTGCCACGGTCATAAAGTTCAAAACGCCAGTTGATATAGTAAGGATACGTTTGATCGGTTGAAGATTGATTTGCCGAGCTCACAAATCCTCTCGGTGGATTTTTTACCGTCGGATTTTGATCGTAAGGTATCCAGCCATGCCAGTCGTTTACCGGGTTGCTTCCATCCATTATAAATTTACCCTGATCTTTATATTTTAACGGTATTTTACCATTAGGTGTGATGGCGATATCCTTGTCGTTACTTGCAAAAATGAAGTTCTGAGCAGGAGCAGTAAAGTAAGTCAGCGCCTTGCGGTAATCATCATAATTTTTCCCCCTGTTGAGCAGGTAAAACGTCATAAACTCGTCTGATTCGTCATGGGCGATCCAGCGCAAAGCGTCACCAACAGGGATATTTCCATGCCCCTCTTTTGGCTTTTGTGAAACGTTATCGTATACCACCGGTCCGTGGTGAGTATAAATTACGGTATCATAAATAGGATGTTGTCCCCTGATATTGATCACTTCAATGCGTTTGCTGGTTTTATTCCATTTATTATTATACCAGTATTCGTTTTTGCTGTTATCCTTAAACTTTACCTGGTACCAGTCCAGGACATCCGCATCCACATTAGTTACGCCCCAGCTTATCTTTTGGTTATAGCCAATGACAATACAAGGGGCACCGGGCAATGAAACACCATAAACATTTACCGTAGGTGAGGACATTTGCAATTGGTACCAGATAGAAGGGAAAGTTAAATTCAAATGCGGGTCATTAGCCAGTATAGGGTAGCCCGAAGCCGATTTACTCCCCGCAATAACCCAGTTATTACTGCCAATACCCGGTACGCGTTCTCTCGGTTTAATAGTATCCGTCATCATGGCAACGAAATCCTCAGATGGTTTTGGAATGGGCAATGGTTTAAAATTCCATTGCGTACCGACCGGGATGATCGGATCTTCATGAAACGGATAATCAGGAAAAAGGTCGTTTACATCCTTTACGCCAAACCGTTTCAGATCGTTAGTCATCGCAAACTGATCCGAACCGCCGGCTAGCGTTTCCGACATCAGTTTGAGTAGGTAAGCACAATTGATCGGCTTCCATTCTTCGGGTGTGTAGCCAAGCAGCTTAAACTCGATAGGATAGGCGCGTTTGCTCAGATGATGAATATAGCTGTTTACGCCTTCAGTGTAAGCTTCTATCACTGTTTTCATCACCGGGTCGTTCATCATACCCTTTAGCGTATTTTCTGCACCATAGGTCATACCCATGCGGCGATGATAACGATCCAGATCTAAAGCTTTCGGCCCCACAATCTCTGAAAGTCGTCCTGCTGCGCTTCGTGTTTGTATATCCATCTGCCAGAGGCGGTCCCGGGCAGTCAGATAGCCCTGCGCATAATACAGGTCATGATCGTTCTCCGCAAAAATGTGGGGTATGCGGTGGTCGTCAAATCGTATGGTTACTTTTCCTTGTAAGCCTTCCAAATGCAGGTCTTCATCGGGTTTGAGGTTTTTGCTTTCGGCATTTTGCCAGAAACCGGAAACCGGGTTCAGGAAATCACCAATAGGGGGGACGTCACCAAATTTGGTTTGCAATGCCCAAATCAATACTAATGTAACAGCAACGGAAAATAAGGCTTTAAAGAGTTTCATCAGGTTGGATTAGCCTTGACCAAGATAAGTAAAACACATGACTTAAAGATTTAAGTCGATAAGAATTTTGTATTGTGTTTTCTTAAATTTACATAACACTACTCATCACAAAAACGCATATGACAGTACAGGAAATAATGGATGACCTGAAGGCTCATGGCAGCGACAGCATCAAGAAAATATTATTGAAACATGGTGTAAAAGAACCTTTTTTTGGGGTCAAGATAGAGTATCTGAAGCCAATTCAAAAGAAGGTGAAGATGGATTACCAGTTGGCCAAAGACCTGTATGCAACCGGCAATGCCGATGCCATGTACCTGGCCGGGTTAATTGCCGATGACGGGAAGATGTCTAAATCAGATCTGCAAACCTGGGCTAAGCAGGCTGTTTCTAACAATATCAGTGAATATACCGTTCCATGGGTAGCCACAGGAAGCAGAAACGGATTTGAGCTCGCTTTGGAGTGGATAGAATCACCGGAGGAGTACATCGCTGCTTGCGGATGGTCGACGCTGAGCAATATTGTATCGCTAAAACCGGATGATGAATTAGATATAGCTATGTTGAAGGAGCTTTTGGAAAGAGTTGCTAAAACAATCCATACTTCCGCAAATCGCGTACGCTCAACTATGAATGGTTTCCTGATCGCTGTGGGGACTTATGCTATACCATTGTCTGAGGATGCTGTCGCGACAGCAAAAAGCATTGGTGCCGTAATGGTAGAAAAAGAAGGAACAGCTTGCAAAGTGCCCGATGCTGCTGAATATATTATAAAGGCAAAGAATAAAGGCGTACTTGGTAAAAAGAAAAAGACCGTGAAATGTTGATCACGGCCCTTTTTATTAAGATGAGGTTTATTTTACTGTGGGCGAACGTTAACTGCGAACCTGTTTTTGCCATAAGGAGTGGTATCCGCAGTAACGATATTAAAATTGTAACCGCCATGAGCGGACAGGTCGAGTGAGTCTTTTTTCAACTGGTCCATAAGCCATACATGATATCTTGCCGGAATTGAGTTGGTTTCCAGCAAGCTTAATGTATATAGCCCATCGGTTTTAGCCATGACGTTTAACCTGATACGGTCTCCAAGTTGTTTTAAAGGAAGCTCATTTACTGATAATGGAATACCATCGCTTGAAATACTTGACAAGCTCTCGTTACCCCCCCCCAAATCGTGCCGCATCTTCACCCGGCACATAGCTTGCACTTGCCGTTGGGTGAAATATATAACGATATTATCCATGTTGATGCTATCTTTTAATTCAAGCTTTATATAGCCGGTGATATTTACAATTGTATCGGTGCTTGCCGTGTTACCGGATTTAATGAACCGCCTGCCGGAGTAACGGCGGTTGTGCTTGTCGGGGTTTTTGATTCAGGTGCAACTGACGCATCTCTTTTACATGATGCCAGATAAGCCGCTGAAACTACAAAAAAGAGGTAAATTAATTTTTTTATTTTCACTGACTGCCGGTTTGCGATTTTGCCTCCGACGATGTGTTGTACGAGTCTGATTATAAAATGGTTATGTTTTTTTATGATTGTGATTGCTTGTAGTTGTTGTAGTGGTTGCAATTCCGCTTTCACCTTTTTGCTTTCGCCTTTTACCTTTAATCAATCAACCACCTTTTGAAATCCAGTTTTTTTTGAAGTCTGAGGGGTTTTGGCCGACGATGCAGTTAAATAGCTTATTAAAGTATGAAAGGCTTTCAAAACCCACTGCATAACATGTTTCGGTAATATTCTTGTCCTGCATCAGGTGATTTTTGGCCATATCGATGCGGTATTGGTTGACAAAGTCGGTAAAGGTCATATTGGTCTGCCGTTTAAAATACCGGCAGAAAGCGGGTGTTGTTAAATGGACTTTCTCGGCAACCACATTTACGTCCGGCTTGCGGTTGTAGTTGGCATCTATGTATTCGTATATGGCGCCCATCCTGATCTTATCCTTTAGAAAAAACCTGATGCTCATATCATCGTCATTCAGCAGCTCAAAATCTTTAGCATTTGCAAGGGTTTGAAATATACTGATCAATTCTATCAATTGCTGAAATGAGTTAAGCTGATGAAGCTGTTTCAATTTGTCAGCCATTAAAGCTTTGGTATCGGCGCCAAAGGCAACGCCTGACGATGCCTTTTTAAATAGTTGCTGAATAGTTGAGAATTCAGGCGCCAGACCAATAGCTGATCCCAGGAAATCTTCGCGCAGCTGAATTACTACCTGGTGATAATCGCTGCGCAAGCGGTAATCAAAATTGAGATGGGGTATGTTGCTGCCGATGAAAACCAAATCGCTTTGCGTATAGCCTGAAATATGCGAACCTACGTGCCTGATGCCCGCATCCGCTTCGACATAGACCAGTTCGATTTCGGGATGATAATGCCACAGAAAGGTATTGCGCAAACGGGGCGAGAACAACTTAAACGATTTCCCCGGCTCAAATTCAACCTTTTCTAATTGGATCTCATTCATTTTGTATTGCCCGTTAATTTTATTTAAAGTTATCAATTATGTTAATATAGAGCAAATGTTGGTTATTGTGAAGGAGAAAAGCCCTTCATAATCGCTCTACATTTGATTTGTAAACCAAGAGATAAACAGAATATGGAAAATAAAACAATGGCCGCTACCATGACGCCAACCATGACCCCCGAAAATGCACACAAGGAAATACCCGGCAACCCCTCAACCGCAAAATCAAGTCAGCTTAAATTAAATGACCGCAGTAACGGCGAACCGCTACGCGTGTTGAGCGAAGACGACTGGAAATTTTGGATTGAGAACGGCTACGTAGTGATAAAAAATGCCGTTCCCAGAGAGCAGGCTGAACGACTGGCAAACTACTTATGGGAATATGAGGATAAAGATCCCAACGATATAGAAACCTGGTACAAACGTCCCAATGCTCAGATGCAAATGACTGAGCTGAATAATACCGGCATGGTTGAAATATACAATCATCAATATATGTGGGACAATCGCCAATATCCCAAATTGCACGATGCATTTGCCGACCTGTGGGGAACCGATAAGCTTTGGGTAACTATTGATCGCGCCAACCTGAACTTCCCACTAAGGCCCGGTTTTGAATATAAAGGCTTTATTCATTGGGATTATGACCCCGAAACTAAGCCGCAGAATGTGCAGGGTGTACTGGCTTTGGCTGATCAGACGGACGAAAATATGGGCGGTTTTCAATGTATACCTGAGTTGTATCGTACTTATGATACCTGGAAACTGACCCAACCCGTGGATCGTGACCATTACAAACCTGACACCACAGGGTTTGAAATTGTGAAAGTAAAGTTAGAGGCCGGCGACCTGTTAATATTCAATAGCCTGGAACCACACGGTATTCGAGCCAATACCAGTGGCAATAAAGTACGTATAGCACAATACATCGCCATGATGCCTGCACAGGAAGAAAATGAAGAACTACGCCAATGGCGCATCAATAGTTGGCAAAGCCGTGAAGCCATGCAAGGTTATGCATTCCCCGGTGACCCGATGGAGCGTGAAAAGAAAAATCCGGTTGCAGAATTGAGCCCGTTAGGGAGAAAATTACTAGGGCTGGATAAATGGTAGTTGTCTAAACCATGATTCGCAAGATTAAAGGATTATCATGATTGATTTTTCGCGCAGCATTAATCATAGTAATCCGGAAATCCTATGAATCAAGGTTCAGACAATATTTTACTCCTCATGCAAGCTCCATGAGTTGCCGTCAGGGTCCTTTACCGATGCAAATTTGCCCCACGGCGTTTGGTCAACTGCGCCTACTTCGACACCTTTTGCGTTTAGTGCTTTTATTTCCTCATCCATATTGTCGATGTGGATGACGAAGCCTTGTATGCTGCCTGGTTTTAGTTGAGGAAACCAAGTAACCAGGGTGATTGAAATCGCTTCCTGGCCGGGTAACGCCATTTGAACCCACTTTTGTGTTTCGAAAGGCGCTTCAACCAATAGATTAAAGCCCAGCTTCAGGTAAAATTGTTTTGCCGCTTCCTGGCCGGTAACCGGGATAGAGATGATCGAGATAGCTTTCATGACGATTGTAGAATTGGTTTACGAAGATAAAAATGAAAAACCGTTTTATCCGGATTATCTATAGCTTTATCGCATGGTCGATCCCTTCATCAATTTCCTGCGCTTGTTTAAAAACATCACCGATGCTGATGCCGAAATTATCAGGAGCGAGATAAGTTTCCGTAAAGTGGCTGAAGGCGAAGTTTTATTTGAAGAAGGACATGTTTGTCGTGAAATGTTTTTTATATGCAAGGGCGTGCTGCGTATCGTCGCTCAAAATGACAAGGGGAATAAGATGACCTATTTCTTTCTGAAGGAAAACCAGTTTTGCAGCATCCTGAATAGTTTTAATAACAATATAGCGTCACCTGAAGGAATAGAAGCTGCTTGTGAGGCAGAGCTGGTGGTGTTGAAGAAACAGAAGCTATTCAGTTTATATGAGAAGCTACCATACCTGAAAGAGCTGATTACGGGTATCACTACCCAGTCTTTATTGGAAAAAATAAATGTGCGCAATTCCTATTTAGGGGAAGATGCAGCGACCCGTTATCGTCATTTCCTGATGCGCCAGCCTGATATTGCTTTGCGGGTATCGTTAAGCGATATCGCTTCTTACCTAGGCATCACCCAGCAATCTTTAAGCCGTATCAGAAAAAATATGCGCTAATCCTTTTTTACCAATTGTTAAATGTGCCCTCGTTGCTGTCAGGGAACTTTGTGTATCAAAAATAACAGATCATGAAAGACAAAGAAACATTTGCAAAAAGCAATTTAAATGGAAAACGAATAGTATTAATAGGCGGAACATCAGGCTTTGGATTAGCCACTGCAAAGCCGCAGCAGCCGAGGGTGCTGATTTAGTAGTAGTATCCAGCCGGCAAAGTAGTGTAGATAAAGCATTGAACTTATTACCTGGAGGCACCGAAGGCTACTCTGTTGATATATCTGATGAGCAACAAGCGGAAGATTTATTTAAGCAGATAGGTGAGTTTGATCATCTGATCTTCTCAGCAGGGGAGACTTTGCAGATCAGCAGTTTAGCGGATGTGAACATCGAAGAATCGCGCAAGTTCTTTAATATTCGCTACTGGGGTGCTTTGATGGCTGCCAAATATGGCAGTCCGTATATACGCGAAGGTGGATCGATCATTCTGACTAATGGTATTGTAGGTATACGCCCGTGGAAAGGCTGGTCGGTAGCCGCAAGTATAGGTGGCGCTGTTGAGTCACTTACCAAAGGCCTGGCTATCGATCTGGCGCCAATCCGCGTAAATGCTGTTTGTGCAGGAATGGTAAAAACCGATTTGTGGAGCAATATGCCTGAGGCCGACCGTGAAGCCATGTACAATGAAGTGGGAAGCAAACTACTGACCGGCAGGGTTGGAGAAGCCGAAGATATTGCCGAGGCTTATCTTTTCCTGATGAAAGGGAACTATACCACAGGGCAGGTTATTGTAGTTGATGGGGGGAATGTGCTAGTGTAAATAATTGCAGAGAAATAGGAAGGGAAGGTGGGATTTATGCGCCATGTATATGCTTCCTACTACTACACATCTCATCTGCCCCCCTCCCCTGGGAGGATTTGTTATTGAAGCTTTTGGAGCGATGGTTTTAAACCCATTGCTTTTTTGCATTCCAATCATTTTCACTTTTTCCGGCAGGCAAACTATTTTATATTAAATTTGGGACGGAGTAACCAGGTGTCTTGCGCCCTGTTATTTTAAGAACCTGATTATGAGGAAACCATTATTTCTTACCATTTGCTGTTTCTTTATGCTATACCACGTGTCTGCACAAGTCCCCGCTCTGGAACGCGTTGAACCGATGTTCTGGTGGACAGGGATGACTAATCCTGATCTGCAGCTGATCGTACATGGGAAAGACATTGCTTACAGAAGCGTTGAACTGCATTATCATGGCGTAAAACTGGTTAAGGTGCATAAGGTGGACAATCCAAATTATTTGTTCATCGACCTGCATATTTCTTCTTCCGCATCTCCGGGAACGTTCCCGATAAGTTTCACCAAGGCTAAAGCAAAGACTTTAACCTATCAGTATGAACTAAAAAAGCGCGATCACTCATCAGGCCGCGCACAAGGCGTAACGAACAAGGACCTGATCTATCTTATAATGCCCGACCGTTTCTCGAACGGCGACCCAAGCGCCGACTCATTCCCCAACATGAGGGAAAAAGGTATACACCGCGATTCGATGTTCAGCAGGCATGGGGGAGATATACAAGGTATCATCAATCATCTCGATTACTTAAAAGACCTGGGCGTTACTGCTATCTGGCTGACGCCGGTTGTAGAGAATGATGAGCCCAAAGCATCCTATCACGGATATGCCGTAACCGATCATTACAAGATCGATCCGCGCTACGGGACTAACGAATTGTATAGAGAGTTTGTAGAAAAATGCCATAAAATGGGGTTGAAAGTGATCATGGATTTGGTACATAATCATGCCGGAACAGAAGGCTATACAATCAGCGACATGCCGATGCGGGATTGGGTACACCGCTGGCCGGAGTTTACCAAATCGAATTTCAGAGATCAGGCAGTGATGGACCCCCATGCTTCAGAATCAGACCGCAAACAAATGCTGGATGGCTGGTTTGACCGCCGCATGGCCGATATGAATGAGGATAACCCTTTTGTGCAGCGATTCCTGACTCAAAATCACATCTGGTGGGTGGAATACTCCGGCGTAGACGGGTTCAGGTTAGATACTTATCCATATAACGATCCGCAGTTTATGGCTGATTGGGCAAAAGAAGTAAGGAAGCAGTTCCCGAATTTGTCCATTTTTGGTGAGACGTTGGTATGGTCGGTTCCTAACCAGGCATTTTTTACCGAGGGAAATACCGTAAACCGTGGATTAGATACTCATCTGCCCGGAATAACTGACGGTGTACTAAAAGAAGCAATTTATGAAGCGCTGAACGGTAAAGAAGGTTGGACAGATGGTGTGAACCGGCTATACGCCGTTCTGGCACAGGATTTTTTGTACAAAGACCCTGCCAGGAATACCATCTTCCTGGATAATCATGATATGAGCCGTTTTTTCTCGGTAGTAGGTGAGGACATGATCAAGTACAAATCAGGTATGGCTATGCTGCTTACCCTGCGTGGCGTTCCGCAGATGTATTATGGCGATGAGATATTGATGAAAAATTTCTCAAACCCCGATGGCCTGGTGCGTGAGGATTTCCCGGGAGGATGGGCTGATGATAAGGTGAATAAATTTACAGCTGAGGGCCGGAACGAAAAAGAAAACGACGCCTTTAATTATATACGTACATTGGCTAACTACCGCAAGAATACAACTGCCCTGCAAACCGGAAAACTGACGCAGTATATACCTGAAGAGGGCGTTTATGTTTACTTCAGATATGATGGGACGAAAACGGTGATGGTCGTTTATAACAGTCGTGATAAGGAGCAAACGATCTCAACGGGGCGTTATGTCGAACGCATCAACGGAACGCTGAAGGCCAGAAATGTGATAGCCGACCAGGTGACGGACATATCCAAATTAACTATTCCGGCCAAAGCTACTTTGGTGTTGGAGTTATTACCTAATAATACACACTAATTTAAATTAACTATATCGGTAAAAACGATGACTTCGATAAAAGCATGCATTTTTGACCTTGATGGCGTGATCGTCGATACGGCGGTTTACCATTACAAAGCCTGGAAACGACTGGCGAATGAGCTCGGTTTTGACATAACCGAAGAACAAAATGAAAACCTGAAAGGAGTGAGCCGTATGCGCTCGCTCGATCTGATCCTTCAATGGGGCGGAGTTACTAAAACCGATGCAGAAAAAGAAGAATTGGCCACCCGGAAAAACACCTGGTATGTGGAGATGATTAACAAAATGACACCGGATGAGATTTTGCCCGGTGCCAAAGAGTTTCTGCAAGCCTGTATCGACGCCGGACTGAAAACAGCCTTAGGCTCAGCCAGCAAAAACTCGGGGACGATCCTTGAAAAAACCGGGATCACTCATTTTTTTAATGCCATTATTGACGGTAATAAAGTAAGCAAACCCAAACCCGACCCCGAAGTATTTTTAAAAGGTGCCGAAGAATTAGGGATCCCCGCCGAAAATTGCGTAGTTTTTGAAGATGCCATTGCAGGTGTAGAAGCGGCGCATAATGGTGGCATGAAAGCCGTTGGAATAGGCTCGCCGCAGGTGCTTGCCGAAGCTGACCTGGTAGTGAGTGGATTGGATAAAATGACACTAGAGAAATTGAAAGAATTATAAAACTGTGTCATTGCGAGGCACGAAGCAACCGCGAACTATACAGGGCGGACTTGCATAGCATGCGGTTGCTTCGTGCCTCGCAATGACAATAATTTGAAGCATACGTAATAAAAATGAAAAACTATATCAAAGTTGATGAGTGGAAGATCATAGAAGAGGGGTTTGAACCGAAATATAATTTAATATCCGAAAGCCTTTTCAGTCTGGGTAACGGGCGTATGGGGCAGCGGGCAAATTTTGAAGAAGCCTATAGTGACGAAACCTTGCAGGGGAACTATGTCGCCGGGGTATATTATCCCGACAAAACCCGCGTGGGCTGGTGGAAAAACGGTTATCCGGAATATTTTGCGAAGGTATTGAACGCCGCTAACTGGATTGGGATTGACGTAGTTATCGACGGCGAGCAGCTTGATCTGGCAAAATGCGAGGTAAGTAATTTCAGACGTGAGCTGAACATGAAGGAAGGCTACCTGAAAAGAACATTCCGCGCTAAAACTGCTAAGGGCAAAGAGGTTGATGTAGAGGCTATCCGCTTTTGCAGTATGGCTGACGATGAAACAGGTGTTATTCGCTATAGTATCACCCCTGTAAATTTCAGCGGACAGGTTACGATCACACCTTTTATTGATGGTGACGTCAAAAATAAAGACTCCAACTACGATGAAAAATTCTGGGACGAAGTAAGCAAGGGCAGCTGGAGCGATGGCGGGTATGTGCAGATGCGTACCAAAAAGACGGGTTTTGAAGTAGCGACCGGTCAAAAGTTTACCATTTCTCAAAATGGATCGATCCGAAGCATTGAAAAAGAGAAATATGTTGCTTCTGAGATCAAATTAGACGTAGATCAGTGTCAGGCTATCGTATTAACTAAGTACGCCGCAAATCTTTCATCACAGAATTATCCAGCAAACACTTTAGTAGCCGAACTGGAGAAAACTTTAAATATCATCAGCGCAAAAGGCTTTGAAAAAATGCTGGCTGAACAAGCTGCCGCATGGGATAAAAAATGGCAGCATAACGATATCATTATTGAAGGTGATGCATCGGCACAGCAGGGGATACGATTTAATATTTTTCAATTAAATCAAACCTATACTGGTGAGGATGACCGGTTAAATATTGGTCCGAAAGGGTTTACCGGCGAAAAATACGGCGGTTCGACCTATTGGGATACCGAAGCTTATTGTGTACCGTTCTACCTGGCAACTGCCGATCAGAAAGTAACCCGTAATTTGTTATTGTATCGATACAAACAATTGGGTAAAGCTATTGATAATGCGAAGCTGCTTGGCTTTAAAGATGGCGCAGCACTGTACCCGATGGTAACCATGGACGGTACCGAATGTCACAACGAGTGGGAGATCACGTTTGAGGAGATACATCGTAATGGGGCCATTGCTTATGCGATATTTAACTATGTGCGCTATACCGAAGATGAGCAATATTTAGTGGATTATGGCCTGGAAGTGCTGATCGCGATAGCAAGGTTCTGGGCGCAGCGGGTAAATTGGTCTGACGACAAACAAAAGTATGTTATGTTGGGCGTGACTGGTCCGAACGAGTACGAAAATAACGTCAACAACAACTGGTACACCAGCACGATTGCCACCTGGTGTATGAAATATGTTCTGGAAGTAGCCGAAAAAGTAGAGGCATTGGATAAGGCCAAATTTGATGCTTTGGTAGCGAAGATCAACTTTGATAAGCAAAAAGAAAGCGCAAAATTCAGGGATATCATCGAAAAAATGTATTATCCATATGACGAACAAAGACAAATATTTCTACAGCAGGATGGCTATTTGGATAAAGAACAAATACTGGTAAAAGACCTGCCAGCAAGTGATCGCCCTTTAAACCAAAAATGGAGCTGGGATCGGATATTGCGTTCGTGTTATATCAAACAGGCGGATGTATTGCAGGGATTGTATTTTTTTGAGGGAGATTATGATACAGATACAATCCGCCGTAATTATGATTTTTATGAACCTCGTACGGTGCATGAATCATCACTGTCACCTTGTGTACATGCGATAATTGCTGCAAAACTTGGCGATGAAGCCCGGGCCTATGAGTTTTACCTGCGCACCTCACGTTTAGACCTGGACGATTATAATAACGATACCGACGATGGTTGTCACATTACTTCGATGGCTGGTACCTGGATGTCGGTAGTGGAGGGCTTTGGCGGGATGCGGGTAAAGGATGGAAAGTTATCTTTTGACCCTTTCTTGCCTGAAAAGTGGCAGTCTTTTTCATTTAAAGTTGGGTTTAGAGGCACTTCGATAAAAGTTACCGTCATGAAAAAGCAAGTGAATATAGGACATTTATCAGGACCTGATATAAAAGTCTTGATTAGAGGCAGAGAACATAGCTTGACAGCTAATACAGCGATAAACACGGTATCGGTAACTCTTTACCCTCCTTCACCAAAAATGTCGTAGATGGCTAATATTATGGATCAATTTTTAGACAATAAACTTACCATCTATCAACTGCTGCCACGCCTGTTTGGCAATACCAATCAGACGAACAAATTCTATGGCTCCATAGAAGAGAATGGCATTGGCAAGTTCAATGATATCAATGATAAAGCCCTGCAGGAAATAAAAAAGATGGGTTTTACCCATGTGTGGTATACCGGGGTGATAGAACACGCTACCATGACGGATTACTCGCAATTCGGTATCAAATTAGATGATCCGGATGTGGTAAAAGGCCGTGCGGGATCACCTTACGCGGTGAAGGATTATTATGACGTCGATCCTGACCTGGCGGTTGATGTATCTAACATGATGAAGTAGTATGAGGCGTTAATTGTTAGGACGCGTGAGAACGGCTTAAAGGTTATCATGGATTTTGGGCCTAACCATGTGGCGCGTACTTAGGCTTCAGATGTTAAACCTGCCGGCGTTCGTGATTTTGGGCAGGATTAAGTAAAAAGAAAGGGGTTGAACCCAAAAAATGACT
>JACXTT010003515.1_pt1 | contig 24048 bp, 17 predicted proteins | sample 9270951 | NCBI WGS metagenome assembly JACXTT01 (sample SAMN15532306, study PRJNA645909) | rock metagenome | isolation source: weathered quartz diorite | place: Puerto Rico | collected 2017-06-21
GCGCGGTGATTTCGAAGCCTCTCAGAACCTCTTTCGCCGGGGCATCGCCGCGTTGCGATCAAAGCAGGACGATCTGGGTGAAGCCGAAGCCCTCCATTCACTGGCGACCATCGCGCGACGTCGTGGCGACTACCAGGCTGCCTTCGAATATCTCGATCGAGCAATTGAGCTAACACCGGTGGACTCGCCCGTGCGCGCGAAGTGCGCCAACACGCGCGGGCTCTGCTACGTCACTCGTGGCGAATGGGCCGCGGCGGAACGTGAATTTCGGGTCGCGTTGCAGTCTGCGGAAGAACAACATGATGCGCATCAGGCCCGGCTGATCACCCACAACCTCGGCTTGCCCGCGATGATGCGTGGCGATTTTGGCGAAGCCCTGCGTTGGTTGATTCGCATGGTGCGCAGCGACTCTGATCTGCCACCAATTCCGCAGGAAGCCACCGCGCACACCAACATTGCTCGTTGTCATCTGTATCGCGGGGAGATGGAAAAGAGCGAAGAACACCTCGACCTTGCGCTGCAATCGTGTCAGACGTTCAACCTGGTCGGCCAACTCGGGGAAGTATTCGAAGCGTACGGCAACGTCTATCGCGAACGCGGGGATTTTGCGCGCGCGGGCGAATTCTATGAGCGCGCCGCACGATCGTACGATGAAGCGGGCATCGATTTGTCACGCGTTGAGTTGTTGGAAGAGCGAGCGCTGCTGAGCCTGAAAGCCGGCGACGCGTCGCGAGCGGCGGCGCAAATCGATCGGTTGTTAGAGAGTCGACCGGCAGACAAAAACGCGATAGGAAATATGACGGCGCGGTTAACCCGCGGTCGGATCCTACTTGCGCTGCGCGACTTTTCAACTGCCAGAGAAGAGTTTACCGCCGCCGCAAAGTACTTTCGGCAAGACGGTCTGAATTACTACGAAGCGCAGGCGTGCATGGGTTTAGCTCAGTGCGAGTTCGCGCAACAGCGCGAGCCGCAGATGCTCGAGTGTTTGCGTCGGGCGCTGGATCTCGCTGCGCGCTATGACTACGACTACTGGTTGCGCCAGGAGATTGCCGGGCATCCGCAGCTATTCGCGTTGGAAGATGTGCAGGAAATGTTGCCGGCAGACTTGCGCGCCGCCGCCATTGCGGAACCGCCCACTGAGCCCATGGTGGCGGCGCCCGCGATGCTCGACGCCCAGCCGCTATTGGATTTGACCGTTAACATGCTCGGGCCGATCGAGGTTTTCCGCGACCGCGCTCGCCCCTTTGCCGCGGATGCCTGGACGACGCGGCGCGCGCGCGACATTTTGTGCTTCATCGCTTCGCGCCCGCATCGTCGTGCCGCTAAAGATACGATCGTCGACACGTTCTGGCGCGATACAGACCTAAAGACGATTGAAAAGAATTTTCACCCCACGATGTCTCACATTCGCAAAGCGCTGAACAGCAATCAGCCGTTGAAACAAAACTTCGTTGCCTATCGAGATGGTGAGTATCAGCTCAATCCCGAGTTCTCGTACCGCATCGATGTAGAAGTGCTCGACGGGCTGATTGCTGAAGGAGAGGCCGCACGACGGGCGCGCGACTTTGACGGGTGTATCGACTGTTATGAACGTGCGGTGGCCCTTTACCGTGGTGATTTCATGCAGGGCAGTTACGACAACTGGGTGGAAGAGCAACGGTCCTATTATGGCGAACAGTTTCTCCGCATGCTCGAATCGCTCGCCGCGGTGGCCGAACGCAGACAGGAATGGGTGCGAGCGATGGATCTAGCGCAGCGCATCCTGCGCGCCGATCCCTTTCGTGAGGATATCCACTGTATGGTGATGCGAGCGCATGCAGCGCTCGGCAATCGAGTAGCAGTGAAAGAACAGTACGAGACGTTGCGAGGACTTTTGCAAACAGAATTAGGCGTAGAACCGGCCATGCAAACTCAGAAGGCTTATAAAGAGCTGGTGGGCAGTTGACGTTGTGAGTTGCTTCAAATGCACCGGTAAGAAAAATGCAAGAACGCCGCAACAAAGCTGTTGACTTTTGTCGCTTAGAATTCGTCAGTCGTCTCAGTTTTTCGCTAAATGATATCTCGCCTGACTTGAGTAGGAACAAGCCACTGTCTGACCCGGCTGTGGCGTTGGCTTGTGCTTGATGACGCGCAACGCGATCAAAACGATTAACCGAGTAGTCGCCCTGACGCTGGTGACGCTGCTTAGCTCTGCGCCGGCTTTGGCCGGGCTGACGATCACCGGCGCGAATGGGATCACAGTCAGTGGCGCGGATGGAATTCTCTATACCGGCACCAACGGAATCACAGTAAGCGGCGCGGACGGTGTACTGGCATTCGGTCCAAACGGGATCACCGTGAGTGGCGCCGATGGAATTACCGCATCAGGAGCCGACGGCATCACCGTCAGCGGCGCAGACGGCATCGTGGCATCGCGTGCGAATTCGACTACGATAAATCGTGCCGACGGAATCACAGTGAGTGGCGCCGACGGAATCACAGTGAGTGGCGCCGATGGAACTACTTATCGCGCCGACTCGATCATCGTGCGCAATCCCGCCGGCATCACCGTCAGCGGCGCGGACAACCTAATCGCGACCGGCGCGAATGGAATTACCGCCAGCGGCGCCGACACCAGAAATCTCGCGCACAGCGATGGCATCACGGTCAGTGGCGCGGACGGCATCACCGTCAGCGGGGCCGACGGAATTGTCGCTACCGGACCCGACGGAACAACTCTCTCAATCACCCCAACCGCAATCACCATCAGCGGCGGCGATGGAATAACTGTCTCCGGCGCTGATGGAATAACCATAAGCGGTGCGGACAGTTTTGTGCAGACCGGAACGAACGCCCTCATCAACGCGTTGACGTCGACCATTGGACAAACCGGAATTCAAAGCGTGGATCCTGAGCTGGCAGTATTGCTGAACCAACTCACGGACGACAGCAACATCGATGCAGTGATTGTGTATCACCATCTGCCAACCGATTCCGACATCGCAGATCTACAAAGCATCGGCGTGTTAGGTGGCACGCGTTATCGCGCTCTGCCGATGATCGCGGTGACAACCACAAAGTCGCGCCTTGGCGCCATCTCGCACCTGCCGTCGGTGCGATCGATTTATGGGAACCGCACATTCCAGTGGAATCTTGATACGGGGGCGCGCTCGATCACCGGCGTCGATCGAGTGCGGCGCGATAACGACCTCACGCGCGCGAATCGTGGGTTGCCGGTCAGTGGACGAGGCATCACCGTCGCGGTGCTCGACACGGGCGTTGATGGAACGCACGCCGATTTGTCAGGTCGCGTGGTGCAGAACCTTAAACTTGCCGACACTCAAAGCGTGGGAGTTGGCTTTAACTATCCGCTTGCCAGCTCGAGTCTGCCGAACACGGATCAGGCCTATGGCCACGGGACGTTTGTCGCCGGCATCATTGCGGGCAACGGTCAACAATCGGGCGGCAAGTACGCCGGAGTGGCGCCGAACGCGAACATTCTGGGATTGAGCGCGGGCGATGCGAGTCTCGTGTTCGTACTCTCCGGTTTCGATTACCTGATGGCAAACGCCGCGGCCTTCAATGTCCGCGTCGTGAATTGCAGCTTCTCCGCCAACACGGTCTTTGACGTTAATGATCCGGTGAACATCGCGACGAAGATGCTGACAGATAATGGCGTCAACGTAGTGTTCTCGGCAGGCAACACTGGACCAGGTTCTGACTCGCTCAATCCATATTCGGTTGCGCCGTGGGTGATTAGCACCGGCGCCACGGACAATTTAGGGAAGCTTGCCGACTTCTCTTCGCGCGGAGAGTTTGGCAGCAGGCTGTTTCATCCAACTCTGGTCGCGCCGGGCGTGGACACCGTTAGCTTGCGGACATCGACAATGGCCGCAGTTACCACAGTTGATGGCGCCGCCGCGAACGATAAAGGACTCAGCGCGAGTGAACTTCCTTATTACACGACTGGCAAAGGTACCAGTTTCTCGGCGCCGCAGGTAGCCGGCGTGATCGCTTTAATGCTCGAAGCCAATCCAAATCTCACCCCAGCGCAAGTGCGCGACATTCTGCAACGGACCGCGACGCCGCTGCCGTCGTACTTCATGTATGAAGTCGGCGCGGGAATGCTGAATGCGCAGGCGGCCGTCCTTGAGGCGGAATTCAGCCAGCGACATTTTGGTGGTTGGCGTGGTTGGGCGTTTCAAAACCAGGTACAGTTTACGGAAACAAATTCTCAGTTCGTAGGTAGCGCGGGTCCTGGGTCATCCTGCGATTCAATGTTAAGTATTCCCGCGAATGCTACTGCCGCATCAGTTCAAATAGCCTGGGGCGGACTGCTGACTCCGACTGCGCTGAATCTCTCGTTGATTGATCCGCAAGGCACCGCACAGTCACAGAGCAACGTCGCGAACGCGCCGGGCCTGACCGGCAAGCGTCAACGAGTTTTGATTAACTCGCCGTCGGCAGGGGCATGGAAAGCGCGTGTGGCGAACCCGGCCACACTTCCCGTTGGCGTGACCTATGCGAATACCGCAACTGGGGTTGGCGCACAGAGCTATACCGGTTTCCTGAAGGTAACAACTGCCAACTCTGCGCCAATGTCGGACCTTGCGGGTTTGGATTCCGCATCGATAGCCGCAATCAATCAAGACCTTCGATCGCTGGCGATGTCACAGATTGGATCGAAGTTCCGGCCGACGTTTGCGGTGACGCGCGCAAACCTCGCGGCCGCGTTGGTGCGCGGTGCGCGTGTGCCACAGTACTTACCAGCTCAATCCAACTACAGTGACATTCGCGATCGAGCGACGATGCTGTTCGTGGAAAGCGCGCAAGCATCTCCTGCCGGAGCGCTATTCCCGAGCGCGATGCCTAGTGGAACTTTTCAACCAGACGCGAGCGTCGATCGTTTGACTGCGGTCGTGGCACTCGTTCGCGCGGCGGGCTTGCGACAGCAGGCCGAGTCAGGTGCCTACACACTGACTTACATGGACGCAGCCACGATTCCAGCTTCGCTGCGCGGTTACGTTGCCGTCGCGGTACAGAATGGTTTGATAAAAGTGAATGGCGCGACCTTCAATCCGCAGGGCGCGTTCACGCGACTCGATTTGGCGACGGCCCTCGCGCGTATCGCGTCTATGTAACGGATTCCTCATCAGCATCTCCGCACCCTTTGCTAACCCAACAGCTTTGCGCGACACTCTCTCGTCATGAGCGACAAGAGTCTTCAGGAAACTTATGCGCCCAACATAGCGTGCTTCGGTTGTGGTCCTGCCAATACCAAGGGCCTTCACATTCGCAGCTTCCCGCAGGGTGATGAAGTTACAGCGACGTTCAATCCTGAAACTTACCAGGAAGCCTTTCCCGGAATGTTAAGCGGCGGAATTATCGGCACGTTGCTCGATTGTCATTGCAATTGGACCGCCGCTTATCACCTGATGAGGCAAGCGAAGGCAGATCACCCACCTTGCACAGTCACGGCGGATTACACCATTACCTTGAAACGGCCGACGCCCACGGATCAGCCTGTCGAGTTGCGCGCACGTGTGATTGAATCAAAGGAAGACCGCGCGATTGTCGAAGGCGAGTTAATCGCGCACGGTAAGATCACGGCAACTTGTCGGGGGTTGTTCGTCGCGGTCAAGCCTGGCCATCCGGCATATCATCGGTGGTGACGACTCATTTTGGTTTGATGGCGGTCTTGTTACCGTCTTTGTCTACCGCGACGTAAACCACCTCAGCTTGAGTCACGCGAGCTTTCTCGCCGGGCTGTCCATAGCGTTCGGCTTCGACCACTACGCGGGTGGTGATCGAGGTCTTCCCGATCTTCACCGTCTCAGAATAGAAGCTCACCAAATCACCAACGAATACGGGCTGATGAAAAATAACTTCGCGCATCGCGACGGTCACGAATCGATCCATGGCCGTGCGGCGATGCGCTTCGATGGCGCCCGCCATGTCGATGTAGCTGAGAATAACGCCGCCAAAAATTGTGCCCTGCGAGTTCGTGTCACGCGGCAGCATCGTAATGCGTATTGCGGGATCAGAGTTCATGAAGCGATAGTAAATCGTGAATCGTAAATCGTAAATGGAATAGGAATCACCGGAACAAACCGGATCGTGCGGTGTCTATCTCACTAACCTGCTGGCACCTGAAAGAGGCTCACAATGATCCATTCATTCGGCTTGGTCCTGGTGTCGCCCATGGGGCTTTTTCTGGTTTCAACTCAGAATCCTTTTTATCCTGCATTCATCATTGTTTCTGACTGCGACGAATGTGGATTCAACGATTTGGGTAAACTTCTGTTCGCAGGATTGGCGGCGGCAATTCTGGTTGGGATCGCGGTGTCAGTAATCGTGCGCAAGCGAAAAGACTCGCACACGCAAACTTCGGAGTTTATTTCGATTAGAGAAACAGATCGACAGCGCTGACACTCAAGAGACGAACGGATACCAGGGCGTGTTGCGAAACACCCAAAAGAAAAGTAATAGCGCCAGCCACGCCCAAAGATAAGCGGGCGGAATGAAGAGCCGGCGATAGGGCTTGCCGGTAATGGCGCTCCTTGTGAATCCGAGAAAGCCGTAGACGATGAACGGAAGAGTCAGCACGATTAACGGATTCAGCTTGAACGCCGCCACTGGATGCAGGTGCAGCAGTTGATAGAACGCCCGGGTCGAGCCGCAGCCGGGACATTGCCAACCCGTAATCAGTCGAAATGGACACTTGGGAAAGAACTGATTCTTGGGGAGCGCTGGATTAAAGAAGAATAGGAACAGCGAACTTGCGCCCAGACCGAGCCACATAAACGCCGCGATGGCGCGCTGACGCACGACGTTAGTGGCTTGCTCAACGAAATAGAAATTAGCGATAGTCATTGGTTCAGCACTTTTGAGGTGGCAAATTTCGCTGAGATTCTGTTTTGGTCTGGTGGCATTTGCGCGTTGCTAATCAGTTCAACCTTTATCCTCTCGAAGCTCACAGCATTCCGTTCGCCAGAATACAAACAAACAAAAGTGACAATAAGGAGCAGAGAAGTTTACAAGAAATCTGTTTCGCACTCGATTTGATCTCATTCTTGCAGGACCTCACGGTAGTAGTTTATCAGCGAAGGGACGGTTGTTTCAGGTGCCAGGCGCTCAACCGTCTGTCGCGCAGCACGACCGATCCGATCCAATTCTTCGTTGGACCACACCTCGATTAGCACTTTGGCCAAAGCCGCAACATTGTTTGGCTCGATCAGAAAGCCGTTCTTACCATTCTCAATTAGTTCGTCAAAGCTTGCTCCGCGGGTGCCGATCACAACCTTCCCCAAAGCCATCGCTTCCAGACACGCGTTGGGCATATTGTCGATCAGCGAAGGGAGCACCACGGCCCGAGCGCCCTCGATAATGGGATAAAGCCGGCTATGAGGGAGTTGTTCGATCAAGAGCAACCGGTCGGAAACTCGTCCGCAAATTGAACGCGCATAATCAGCCATAGAGGGCGCCAATCCCGAACGTTTGTCCCGGCCGACGATTACTGCATGAGCGTTCGGATGCGTTTCTAAGAATGCAGGCAACGCTTGTGCGAGGATATGAAATCCTTTGCGCAACTCAAAGCGCCCAAAGAAGAGACAATAATCTTTGTTCTCCAAAAACTGATCGCGGACTGAGTAATCCCATCTAGTAGTCTCCAGGTAGCATGGAGGCCTTATTACGCGTACGCGAGCGGATGAGCTGTTACGAGTCAGAATCTTTTGCAACGTCAGACTAGGTGCATAAACATTCGGGCTTAGACGAAACTGGAGCCGTTCAAGCAGCGCCGCCGTGCGCGAGTCTATCCCGCGCCTCAATTCATCTGAAGCGTTCCACTCCGGTTCATTCCAGGATGCGCGCAGGACATGTGGAATTTGCAGAAACAAAATTGAGAACAAGCCGCAATATCCACAGTTGGGAAATTGCACCAGATCAAATGGATACCGCTCGTTCAGTTGTTTTAGTTTGCGAAAGACGGCGGCGCTCAAGCCCAACAAGTGCATTGTTGTTGTCAGGCGATAACGACTAAGACGGTTCAGTTGCAGCCAACGCTTGTCGAACTTTACTCGGTGGACCTTGATACCATCGTGATCGAATTGCGCTTCGTCGACATGGGACAAGGTAATAACGTGTACATCATGTCCCGACGCTGCGAGTGAAGATGCCGTTCGGTGAATATAATTAGCGATGCCGCCATCGTAACTTGACTCGGTCACATATTCCTGGGTGGCAAAGGCGATTCTCAATCGATCTCTCTGCATCTGCTCGTGCTTGGTTAGGGACTCTTATCGCGTGAAAGCCATTGTCTGTCACGCGTCACTCCGGCCCGACCGACGGTTCCTATTATTCGTCTGGTTGCCGCCGGCAGTCTCTCACATCACGTTCATTCATCAATACACTTCGTCCTTGCGAAAAGCCAAACAAAATACAAACATCCTTTGTGGCGACCGACACGCGGAGTCTATGGACAATCAGGTTTGTGCGTCAAGGTTTGAGCGAGGGGGTATTCCTGGATGACGGTCTGAGTTTCCTTGAAAGGATTCTTGCGGGCATCGTAGAATTTGCGGCAACGGCCACTCGGTGAAAGGCGGATCGTCTGACAGCGGTGAGAGAGTCACACGTTAAGTCTAGTTACGACGTGGAAGCAGATTGGATCCTGCTGCGGACTTGTAATTTTCGTTGCGCCTACTGCGCGATTCCAGTCGAGGAGTTGGCCGGTCGAATAACAACCTACGCGACGCCAGCCACCTGGCTCGAAGCCTTCAACGCAACAGGCAAGCGCTGGCTGCTGCATCTCACCGGCGGCGAGCCTTCGATCTATCCGGACTTTGTCGAGTTGTGCGTACAACTCACTCGAAACCATTTCATTGCGATAAATACGAACCTCTCGCATCCACATCTCGATGATTTTTGCGAGAGGATCGACCCGAAGCGCGTTCACTACATCAACGCAGCGATTCATTACGATGAGCGCGGAAGGCGAGGCTCGCTTGACGTCTTTATAGAGCGCGTACGCCGGTTCCAATTGCGCGGCATCACGATGCTGGTTTCAGCAGTGATGACGCCGGCGATGGTGGACGTGTTGCCGTCACTGCAAGAGCATTTCGAGACGCGCGGGCTGTTCATAATTCCTAAAGCTATGCGAGGCTGGCACGAAGGAAGTTTATTTCCCCAATCGTACACTGATGCCCAAAGAACATTCCTTCGCGATTATCTCGGTCGCGCGCGACAAAAATACGCCGCGGTGAGTGCGCGTCTGGACCGATTGGCAACAATCAAGTTGCTGGAGGAGGAACGTTTCTTGACGCGTATACCCGACTATACCGGAAGGCTGTGCGCCGCGGGATCTAAGTTTGCTCAGATTGCGCCGAACGGCGACGTGCTGCGTTGTAACTCGGGACAAAAGCTGGGCAACGTGCTCATGAGAGACGTGAATTTGTTCAAAGGTCCGCGCCGCTGCGACACGACCTACTGTCCTTACTATTGCGAAAAGTACACGTCAGCGCCGTTTGTGCCGTTGCAGAGGCATGCCGTTAACCGGGTGATAGGCGCGATGTTGGATATGAGACGAAGAGTCGCAGAATTTCGGGCGACCTGACCTCATTCAGAGAAGGTCATTTCGAGTCTGTACTCGCAATCGCGTCACGATAGAAAGACGCATTCAGTCGTTTGCCTTGTTCCAGACATGGCGATAGGGAAGGTTGACGGCATTACGGTGAATTACTGGAAAGATGAAAGAAAAAGATCGCGGCGCTGATCAAGATCGGAATCACCACGACCCATCGCGGCAAGGCCGGCCGCGAGTTAATGCCAGAGTTGGTGCGAGCAGAGCGCATCGTGTCAGCGCAAAGTCATACTCGGTTTGAAGGATGGTTAGGACTTGGTGGAGCCGAGGGGGATCGAACCCCTGACCTCTTGAATGCCATTCAAGCGCTCTCCCAGCTGAGCTACGGCCCCGGATGGTGGTCGCGACCACGACCAAAATCGTGCGAGCCATCATAGAGGAGAAATGTCGCGGACTCCAAACGGCGCGACGTCGCCGGTTACTGTCCGACATTAAATCACCGACAGGCTTCAAGTTTAGTACGAGGTTACCCGCTGCATAGCAGCCAGGGAGTCGCGACGAAAGCGAGCCTGCAAGGCGCGCGTGAATGGATAGCCGACGCGCGCCAAAGCGGCTCGCGGTTTCGAAGCGGCGCAAATACGATACGAAACTTCTTGCGACAACGGATCGATTGTCACTTCGAAAATTTCCTCTCCGCGCTCTGCATGGTTCGTGAGCGTTCCGTAAGCAAAACCAAAGTTGGTTTCCGAGTCAACATTCTCAATCTGATAGACAACTCGACAACCATTCAAAGACCAGATGCCGAGGTGATGTACCAGAACCGCGACAACGGTCCCGGCCGCGACCAGAGCTCCGCGCGGGTGTAACTCAACCCATCCCAAATCAAACTGCCGCCACTCTGACAAAGCAACTTTTGCGCGCTCAAACACCGCCCGTCCCTGACCCAAAGCGCACTTCGCTTCATCGATGGTGAAATCTTTGCGAGGCTGGCGGGCGAGTCCCACTGGCTCATATGAAAGGGAAAGCGTTCGCGATTCCTCGATAAACTTGTCAATCTCAGCTTGAGTTGGGCGAACGCGAAGAAACATCGCCGATCGTTACTCCGGTCTATTCCCGTTGTGGCCGTGTCGATAGCCAGCGGCAAAAGCGGCGTCGAGAGTAGTTCGCCACCACCGTTGACGCGTTGCCGTGGTTTCATTCAAAAGCATTATTGCGCGGGCCGCCGCCGTCCGGGATGACCAGATAGGCGCCGACAGTTTCAGGCTCCTTAGCCAGGTTGCTTCGCCGTCACGATCGGCAACGGCGCGCGCGTTTTGCCCAAGCTGCCGAAAGGCTTCGGCGCGATCTTCTAAGTTCACATGATGTCGATGGCTGGTTTGCGCGCCGGCTGCCAACTGAGCTTTCATCCCGGCCGCTCGCAATCGTTGGCCAAATTCGAAGTCATCGCCGGCGTGAAAAAGAAAAACTTCATCGAAAGCGCCGGCGCGATCCAGCAGTTCCCGTTTCACCGACGCATTGCCGACGTAGAAAAAGTCTTCGGGCACTTCCTTCATGGTTTCGCGGAACGGGATGCCGAAGAAACGACCTGTTGACTCCAGCCAATTGGTAAACTCAGTTTGCAAATTTATCGGAATAAAGGATGCGCCAATCGCAACTGATTCGGGTGCGGGATTGGCGGCGTGGAACTGAACATGCGTCGAGACAAAGTTGGCATCGACCACAAAGTCATCTGCCAGAAAGATAACCAGATCGGACTGGGCAATCGAGAGCGCGTGATTCAACGCGCGCGCCCGACCATGTGACGGAATCTGTTCATACTTGATGTTCGTCGCACCGCCAATTCCTTGTAACAGATTCTTGTAGGTCGGGTGCCCGACGGCGTCGACAAGGACAACTTCAAATTGATCAGGTGAGAGGGTCTGGTTCATGATCCCCTCCAGCCAAAGTTCTTCACAGGCTCGAAGCTCATGAACCGCCGTAACTACACTTGCTTTGGGAGTTGACATAGTCAGTCGATGAGAAATCTTAGTAAGCCGCCCGCGGCCGAGAATCCAGCGATTCTTTCATCATCAGCAGAGTAGTTCGCCATCAGGCGATTCGCCGCCGCATATTGCTCGGCGCGCAATTGTTCCCGTTCGAATTGAATCTCTCGTTTTTCTTTTTCGCGAGATAACTCCAGCCCGCCGGCGCGAATGAACTCGACGATGGCGCGCAGCTCGTCGCGATCGAACCAGGTGCCGTGTCCCTTACACACATCGACAATCACGCCTGAGCACCTGGCGAAATTTATTCGGTTCATCATCTGACCGCATTGGGGACAAGGCGAATAGCGGACTTTACTGCCATCGCTGTTCGGATCGATTTGATGCGACGGTGCGGGCGATGCGGCGCCGAGCACGGCGGCCTGCTCTTCACGATTGGCGCAAATTCGTTCGAATGACGCCACCTCAAGCCAGACGCCGCCACAACGCCCGCATTCACGCATTTGCTCGCCGGCGATCGTGATTGAGTCCATCTCTGCTCGGCAGCGAGGACACTTCAGAATCGAGAGTTCGGCGGCGGCGTCAATCGCGGGAGCCCCGCAGTGGGGACAGTGCTTACTGCCGAGGAACATCATGCCAAAGCATTTCGCGCAGGCGATCGTCGCCAATTTTGATTCGCAATACTTGCATTGCGGCGCGTCGGAAGAAATTGCGGCGCCACAATTCGGACACTTCAGCGTTTGTGCTTCCATGGTCGTTCGGCGCTTAGTATAAATGCTGGACGAAACGCAGTCATTATGCGATGCTCACGCTTCAAATTTCAGGATCGGAAATTATCACTCCCCTGAAGCTTTACAAGAAACTGCCAAATGATGTCCCCAGTCTAACGTTTCAAGTTTAGTGTTGGGCGTGTGCCTTGCCGACTTGAAACTTGGAACTTGAAACTTGAAACTAAGAACATGAGTGCACGATTGCAGCAGGAACGAACCGCCACCCCTGAACTCGATCAACTTTGCATCAACACCATTCGCGCGCTGACCTTGGACGCGGTGCAGAAAGCGAACTCGGGGCACCCGGGTTTACCGCTGGGCGCCGCGCCGATGGCTTACGCCTTGTGGACAAAGTTCATGCGCTACAACCCGCGCAATCCCAAATGGGAGAACCGCGATCGATTCTTGCTGTCGGCGGGCCATGGGTGCATGTTGCTTTACTCGCTGCTGCATTTGACGGGTTACGACTTGCCGCTCGATGAGATCAAGAATTTTCGGCAGTGGGGATCGAAGACTCCGGGTCATCCGGAGAACGTCTTGACGCCAGGCGTTGAGATTACTACCGGGCCGTTAGGTCAGGGCTTCGCGAACGGCGTCGGCATGGCGATGGGAGCCGCGCATCTCGCGTCGAAATTCAACCAACCGGAATTTGAGTTAATCGATCATTACATCTACGCGATTGTTTCGGATGGAGATTTGATGGAAGGGGTCGCCTCGGAAGCGGCGTCGCTCGCTGGTCACCTGAAACTCGGCAAGCTGATCTATTTGTACGATGACAATCGCGTGACGATTGAAGGCTTCACCGATCTCGCATTTTCAGAAAACGTCCCCAAGCGTTTCGAATCTTACGGTTGGCACACCTCCACAGTCGAAGATGGAAACGATCTCGCCGCGATCGAAGCCGCGATTCGCGATGCGCAGTCAGTTGGTGACAAGCCTTCGCTGATTTCAGTTAAAACGATTATCGGCTACGGCATGCCGACCGCCGGCACGCGCAAAGCTCACAGCGATGCGCCGGGCGAGGACGCTGTGCGCGAGGCAAAGCGACATCTCGGGTGGCCTGAAGACAAGCAGTTCTATATTCCCGACGACGCCCTGGCACACTTTCGCGAAGCAGTCGATCGCGGCGGCAAGTACGAAGCTGATTGGAACGACGTGGTCAAAACTTATGGTGAAAAGCACTCCGAGTTGGGCGAACTATGGCGACGCACCATGAGCGGCGAGCTGCCGCCTGATTGGGAGAAGCATCTGCCATCATTTGCAGACGAGGAAGCGATCGCGACACGCGTGGCGAGCGGCAAGGTGATCAATGCGCTGGCGCCGCACATGCCGATGCTGATTGGCGGCTCGGCTGATCTCGGCGTCTCAAACAACACGGATATCAAAGACGGCGGCAGCTTCGAAGCCGGCACGTACGACGGACGCATCATTCACTTTGGCGTGCGTGAACATGCGATGGGCGCGACGATGACCGGAATGGCGCTGAACGGAGGACTAATTCCTTACGGCGGGACGTTTATGACGTTTTCTGATTACATGCGGCCGTCCATTCGTCTCGCGTGTCTTTCGGAAGTTCAGGTCATCTATGTTTTCACGCATGACTCCGTGGGCCTTGGTGAAGATGGCCCAACGCATCAGCCAATCGAACATCTCGCCGCGCTGCGCGCAATTCCACATCTCTTCGTGGTGCGACCGGCGGATGTTCATGAAGTGCGCGAAGCCTGGCGACTCGCGATTCTTCGTCAACATGCACCGACGGCGCTCGCGCTGACGCGTCAAAAGGTGCCATTGATTGATCGAAAGAAGTTCGCACCCGCCGAAGGTTTGCGGCGGGGCGGTTATGTCTTGGCGGACGCCGAGGGTGCCAATCCCCAACTCATCCTGATCGCTACCGGTTCCGAAGTTTCATTAGCACTCGAAGCACGCGACAAGCTCCAGGCGGACGGCATTCCCACGCGCGTCGTTTCAATGCCTTGCATCGAATTATTCGAAGAGCAGTCACAAGAATACAAAGACGAAGTGTTTTCTCCATCGATAACCGCTCGGTTAGCAATTGAAGCGGGTGTGCGCCAGGGATGGGACCGTTACGTGGGTCCAAAGGGCGACGTCATTTGTCTGAACCGCTTTGGCGCATCGGCGCCGGGCGACGTTGCGTTGAAAAATCTAGGATTCAACGTTGAGAATGTGGTGAAGCACGCGCGCGATCTCCTGAAATAGTTTTCCATGAAAGCAGTTGTCATCTCTTCCTTTGGCGGCGTCGAAGGCCTCGAAATTCGTGACGTTGCTGAGGCGCCGCAGCCGACGGCCGATCGGGTTCGGGTGCGCGTGCGCGCGGCGGGACTCAATCGCGCGGATATCCTGCAACGCCTCGGGCGCTATCCGGCGCCGCCCGGGTATTCGCAGGATATTCCCGGTCTGGAGTTCGCTGGTGAGGTCGAATCGATCGGCGAAGAGGTGCGCAGTTGGAAGGTGGGCGATCGTGTCTTTGGAATCGTCGGCGGTGGCGGGCAAGCTGAGTTGGTTACAATTCCCGAAAATCATCTGGCGCGGATTCCCGACAACTTGAGTTGGACTGAGGCGGCCGCCGTGCCCGAAGTATTTATTACTGCTCATGACGCTCTCTTCACGCAGTGCGCGGTTACGACTGGCGACCGAGTGTTGATACATGCGGCCGGATCCGGCGTGGGGACGGCCGCAATCCAGCTGGTGCGTACGGCCGGTGCGTTTGCTTATGGCACTTCGCGCACGATCGAGAAGCTTGAGCGAGCCACACACTTTGGTTTGACTGCCTCATGCGCCGTTGGTGATGACCCAATGAAATTCGCTGAAGTCGTGCGCGAATGGACAAACGGCCGTGGCGTCAACGTGATTCTGGATCTGGTGGGCGCCGCTTACCTAAAAGCTAATTTGGAGTCGCTGGCCACGAATGGTCGTCTCATCTTTGTCGGCACCACGAGCGGCTCGAAGCCTGAAATCGATTACAGCATCGTGATGAGTAAACGCCTCAAATTGATGGGTACTTCGCTACGCACCAGATCCGCCGAAGAGAAAGCTACCGCGACGCGTTTGTTCGCCGAGCAGGTCGTGCCGCTCCTGGCTAGCGGCTTGGTTCGACCCGTAATCGATAAGGTCTTTTCGATGACCGATGTGCGCGCTGCTCACGAACGGATCGAATCGAATGAAAGTTTTGGCAAGGTCGTACTGGCGCTGGATTGAGATGCTACCCGGTCAGAAGCCCAAGCGTGAGCGAGGGCATGTTTGCTTCATTCGAGCCTGACAATTACCGTTGCCCTCCCTAACCGTCGGGCTTCTGACACGCACGTCAGAAATCCATCCTAATTCCCAGTCGAATTTGTCGCGGTCTCATCGTCCGCGTCGGGACGAGAAATGAGTCGATGAAGGCCTGGCGCGTGGCGGGTGAGGACGTCGGGCCGAACGCGTTGAAGTCAATGAACTCGCTGCCAAAGCTGAACACCGTTTTATTCAGGACGTTGTTGAACTCGATTGTCGGCCGGACCCGGATGCGATCGGTGACTTTGAACTCGCGGGTCACATTCAAATCAAATATGAACTGACCCGGACCCATGGCTGCGTTGCGCGGCAAGTTTCCCGTTTGTCCGATCGTAGGCAAAACGAATTGATTAAGGATCGATGCATCGAAAGGCTTACCCGGTTCGCGCCACTTCAAAACGCTCGTGTCCCCAGTGAAGATGGGACGATCGTTGCTGATGTCATCGAGATTTCGATCAGCGCCAATACCAATATTGAAGGGCGCGCCTGAAGCAATTCGTAGAATCGGCGAGAAACGCAGCCGGCCTAAAGACTTCGGCAAATCGAGCGTGCCGGAAAATGCAAATCGGTGACGTCGATCCTGAAGGCTGCGCGATACCTCGCCTTGGAAATCCCCCGGTATGAGCGCGTCCGAAGTGTTCACCAGCCCGTCGTCTTTCAAAAACGACAGCGTGTACACCGCACGGAATGAAAATGGCAAGCAATTCTTTCCCTTCTTGAAGCTGTTGTGAACTTCAAAGGTCAGGCCATGGTAGTAGCTGTTGCCGACCGGAATAAGTTGCTCGACCTGGCCCTTTGATGGGTCCGGCCGCAGCGAATTCAAAGCCGCGAGCGCTGTGGTGACTGTGGTCGTGGATGTAAATGAATTCAGGTTGACGAGGGAAACCGGAACGCCAAACTCGACGACGCGGACAACTGAATTGGGATTCGCTGGATCGGGCGGGATTAAGACAAATCGCACCAGATCGCCCGCGGTTGAGGTGTTAAGGATGGGACGCACGCCGCCGGGCTTGGACAGAAAGTTCACGAAGTCCTGTGACGCTAAATAATCCGTAAAACTCTTGTAGGTTTTTGGGAGTCTCGGCGCGTTCACATTGAACTCGCGCCAAAGGTGCAGGCCGCGATTCCAGGTGTAGTTAACTTCGACGACGAAGCTCTTCTGAATCTGTCGCTCAAAACCAACGTTCGCCTGATAGCTCTCAGGAATCCGCAAAGATGGATCGAGACGACGTAGCAGGCCACCCCCCGTCGACGTGCCCGAATTGCCGACGGCGAATTGTTTGACGAGCGAGGAATCAGCCGTCAGCGTTTGTGGGAACTTCAAATTCGCGCCGATGAATGCGCGACGCTGCGCGTCGGTCATTACTTTCCCGGTTGCCGGATCGGTCAGGACATCGGTATCAAGAAACAGTTGCTGCGCGCCGGTCGTGAAGTCGTCGATCGTGCGGAGCAACGCGCGGTTGTAAAAGATGCCCGCGCCGCCCCGAATCACCGTCTTGCCGGTTTTCAAAGGGTCGTAAGCAAACGCGACGCGCGGCCCTAAGTTGTTTTGATCGCGGACGATGGTTTCATCTTCGTATCGCAATCCATAGCTGAACATCAGATTCGGTTTCAGCCGCCACTCATCCTGCGCGAAAATACCCGCGTAGATGTTGTGCTGGGTCGATGTGGTAAGAAAGTTCTGGCGATAGCGGCTCGGAATGTTGGCGAGAAAATCTCCGGCACTGTCGAAGCTCCAGGTTCCGGTGGCGTCTGAAAGATCGATAAAGGTTGATTTGATCCGCTGGATGTCGCTGCCGAACTTCAGCGAATGCCGGCCTTTTTCGTAGGCAAAAATCTCTTGAAATTGAAATCGGTTCTCACGTCGATCGGTCGCGCCAGTGGTCGAGGTGCCCGCGATCAATGTTCCTGAATTCAGGGCGAGCGAATCTTTGATCGAGATGAGCACGACCGGCTTGGTTGCACCACCCGTGGCTTCAACCGCGGGAGTTAAGCGCGAAAACTGAACCCGAGTTTGCGCCACGGCCTTTGATGAAATCACGTAATTGTCGGAGTACGAGATCGCATCAGTGTTGCGAGTTTTGCCGACAATTGCATCAGCCAGACGGTTGCCGCCGCCGAATTGCCGCAGGTTATTCAGTCTTCCCAGCTGTAACAGGAAAGATCCATTGTGCATGTCCGTAAACTTATGATCGATACGCGCCGTCAGGATGTGATTTCGTTGCGGCGTGTTCACCGCCGAGATGAACGGCGCGATTCCGTTGACCGCTTTCAGCGCGGGCGCGGAAGGATTTTCATCACGCTTCGACGCGAGCGCAGTGGGCGCCGGGATTGTGAACAGCGGATTCTGATCAACGGGCACGAGTGTGTTGACCAGAGTCGATTCGAGAAAAGTGTCGTATTCGTACGCCGTGAAGAAGAAGGTGCGATTGCGACCGTGATACAGCCTGCCGAGTTCGACCGGACCGCTGAAAGTAAAACCTGGATCGTGTTCCTGAAGCGGCAGGCGTTTTAGCCCCAGCGAATTATTCTTCCAGGTGTTAGCGTCCAGCGATTCGTCACGGAAGAAATAAAAGCCACGGCCGTGAAATTTGTTCGAGCCGCCGCGGGTTCGCAGATTGATGCGGCCTCCGGAAGCGCGGCCATATTCTGCGGCAAACTGATTGCGGATGACCTGAACTTCCTCGATGGCTTCGGTCGATGGGGTGAACCTTTCCTTAGCTGATCGATCGTCGTTATTGTCCAGGCCGTCGATCGTGATGTTGTTCGAAAAAGCGGCGCCGCCGGATAGAGAAAAGTTGCCGGCCTCTTCGGGCGTGGTGCGCGCGTTCTTATCATTCGCGAGATCGCGCGTTGACAACGGCTCTTCCGCCACCGCCCCGAGCGTGAATATCAAATCCAGAGGCGACCGTGACGCGTTCGGCAGGGCTTCAATTTCACGAGTGGTGACGGTGCCACCCACAACGGTGCGAGTGGGGTCGACTTGCGTAGGCTCGGCTGTGCTGACGACGACGGCTTCCGCCGTGACGTTCGCGGGCTTCAGAATGAAATCCAGTTGAACATTCTGCGCCGCGATCGTGCTTAGGTCTTTCCTTTCTTCGGTCGCAAAATTCGCAAACGATACTTTGACCGAATAAACGCCCGGCGAAAGTTGAATCAGTTTGTATTTACCATTGTCATCGGTGACGGCGGTGCGATCGACTTTCGTCGCGACCAACGTTGCTGTAACGGTGGCTCCCGGAATGACTGCGCCATTCTGATCGGTAACCTTACCGCTAATCGTAACGTTGTCGAGGTCCTGAGCCGACACCGCGGTCGCCAGCAGAGCGCTGCCGGCCAGGACAAACAATAAGACTAATATTCGCGAAGGTCGCATCAGGGGCGGAGTCACCAAAACGCTCAACTATAGACGAACGCAGGGCGCACACTTTAACACCCGAATACTGGTTGCTCAAGTAGTTTTGAGACGGGTTAAGATGGCGCCGATTCGGAATATCGGTCGGCGCGGAAGCGGGAGATCTTCAGCGGTTTCCCAGGCGCAATGCCGGCTTTCCGCGCCGCGATCTCTATCTGTTGCTCGGCGGCATCGATCCCTTCAAGATTCGGGAGCAATAGTCCGCGGTGCAGTCCCTTTTCATCTTCCACGATAACGCCATAAATGCTCGGATCAAGATCGGCGATCGTGCACGGCTCTGCCGCGGAAAGAACATCGACTGAGTATTTCAGATGCGGCAGTTCGTCGCCATGTACTGGCGCAAAACGGGGATCGCGCGTCGCCGCGCTAATGGCGTTGACAATAATTTCTTCCGCGAGACTGTCTTGTACGGGTTCGATTGTACCGATGCAGCCGCGCAGTTCACCATCACGAGTTTTGATGGAGACGAAGCAGCCGGCTCGGATTGAGAATTCTGCCGGTAGATCGTGGGGAACCTTGATTGATGAATCAGAGGCGACGAACGTTTCGATCGCCCGTCGCGCAAGAGCCGGAACTGCGCGAGCAAACTCATCAGGTGATGAGTTATTCGAGGTAGGCGATGTCGTTTGTTTGATGGAGTTCAGTTCGTCCGCTATCCCGCGTGGTTCTGATAAGAGTTGCGCGACCAAATAACCGACGCCGAACGGCGCTTCATAGCTGATGACTTCACTCTGCTTAGTTCCGTTTTCTATCGCGCCAAGCGCGACCAACATCGATCGATATCCGCATTCACCCGCGCTGCGCCGCAAATCGTCACTGATGTTCACGATGTGATCCGGCACGCCGCTGCGAATTGCTTCGACAACCTCTTCGTCGAACAAGTGCGCCTCAGGATTGTAGCCGGCGGGCGCGCCGGGCGTCAGACGATGGCTGAGATCGCCGCTGGCGACAAAAGCCACGCGCCGGCCGAGTTTCGCGACAGCGCTGCTAATGCATTTGCCGAAGCGAAGGTGATCTTCGTTGGATAAGAAACTGTACCCCAGCGCGACTACTTGGCCTTTCCAGCCATATCGCTGCAAAAAGTAAAGCGGCACCGCAGTTCCGTGATCGAGGTCCTGATCGCGGATTTTCATCACGACCATATTCTCGGTAGCCGCGGACCGCACAATCTCGTCAAGCAATTCCGCATCGAGTTCCGCATGCGCAGCCGCGGTCGGTGCGCGAAAGTTTGCGAAGTCCCCATACAGGTGCGGTCCGTCATAGGCCACAAACGACGATGCTTCAAGCGGCGCGTGCGGTGAAATCAGAATCACTGTTTCAGCGCCACCGTCGATAATGCGCCGCGTCAGTTCGGCCATGCCGGCGATCGAGCCGTGTACTTCGGCGATCGCTTCGCGTCCGACTTCCGGCACCATGATCGGTGGATGAGGTGCGATGCCCGCAAATACCAGTGATGATGCGTTGGCCATAGGCTGTGACTCCGCGGCCAAGGGAACGAGTGAAACAGAGTCGAGGTCGATGGTCGAATTCTAACACCGGTTTTCAGTGACAAGTTAGTCGGTTATGATGAGGCGCCGATGGATTCGTTTGATGTAATAGTGGTGGGCGCCGGCCCCGCCGGATCGTTTGCGGCGGAAACGCTTGCCGCGGCCGGGGTGCGAGTGGCGCTGTTTGACGGCCGCCCGCCCGGCGAGCCGAAGGCCTGCGGAGGCGGAGTAACGTCGAAGGCTTTGAAGGCCTGGCCGCATTTGCTCGAGGCAGTCGGAAGAACTATCGACGAACTCGAGATGTACTCGCCTTCGGGCAAGCATCTGCATTTGAAACTGGACGAACCATTCGCGGTTTATTCGCGGATTGCGTTCGACGGCTTTTTGCGTGAGCGCGCTCGAGCGGCAGGTACTGAAGTATTTGCCGATAAGATTTCCGCGCGTGGATTCAAACGCACCGGTGATTCATGGACAATTCGAACGCAAGCCGGCGCAGAACTCAAAAGCAAATTTCTGGTGGGCGCGGATGGCGCCAACAGCGCAATCGCCAAGAAGCTGGCCGGCCCACTGCCGCCGGCTGAAATGGAAGTTGCTTTTGGCTATCGCGCTCCTCTTACCGGTTCCGGCGAAGATGCAACGGTCGTCGCCTTCCTGCCGAAGTGGGTCGGTTATGCGTGGGCTTTTCCGCGCGTCGATCATATTTCATTCGGGATCGCGACTACGCAGGATGCGTTCGACCATGATGCTTTGGATCGGCTGTTGTGGGATTTCATGGAAAGTTACTATCAGAGCGCTCGAACCGGAAACCGCAGCGATCACTTCACCATGAAGCTGTGGAAGAACCAGCAGACGCATGTCGGAAGTTCGCAAGTTGAAGAGTTGCGCCATGCCGAGCGCTACGCGGCGCGGATTCCAGGTCTCGCTCCGCGCACTTGGGACACCCGCAGAGCTTGCGGCGAAGGTTGGGCGTTGTTAGGGGACGCGGCCGGTTTTGCCGATCCGGTCACGGGCGAGGGGATTTATTACGCGCTACGTTCGGCCGAGTTATTCGCGAAAGCCTACCTGGCGGGCAAGCCAATCGAATATGAAAACCTCTGGCGCAAGGATTTTGGCCGCGAGCTAAGGCGCGCTTCACAGATGCGGCTACGCTTTTACGGAAACTTCTGGGGCGCGCCATTCACTGAGCGCATGATCGAATTTGCCCGCGGCCATCGCGGTATTCGCAAGGTCCTCGGACAGTTGGTCGCCGGTGATCAAGGGTACGTCAATCTCAAGAAGAAGCTGGCACGCAGTGCTTTGAAGCCCTTGTAATGACTTCTTACTAAGCAAACCTCGCACTCAGTGGTTCTTTGCCTCAAGGAGACTGACATTTTTTGTCGCTTGTCCCGGTGGCTGCGGGCGACAAGAAAGTTGATTTTCGCGGCACTTACTGCTTGAAACTCCTCACGCCAAAAATGTAATCTGTTCATAGGGTACTGGTCTCAGTTTCCCTTGCCCCCACACGCGCTGGTTCAATCCTTTCCCACGAACCGACGCCAATCTACATGAGCATTCATGGAACGCTGAAGACAATGAACGTGTCTGACCTGCTCCAGTTTCTGGAGGTGGGCCGCAAGACCGGCACGCTGAAGATTGCCCGCGGCACGATCGTCAAAAGAATCTATCTCGAGGGTGGTTTGATCGTTGGATCAAAGTCGAACGACCCTAAGGAACTTCTCGGTCAGGTGCTGTTGCATTACGGAAAGATTCGTGAAGACCAGTTGCACACATCGTTGCAGATTCAACGAAAGGCCGGCGGCAAACTGGGTGTGATTCTGGTCGAGCGCGGTTTCGTTACCTCTGACGATGTGATGTATGCGTTGCGCACACGCACGCTTGAAATCATTTACGATCTCTTCATTTGGGAAGAAGCCGAGTTTGAGTTTTTCGACAGCGAGCCCGTTCCTCCAGATTTGATTCGTGTGAAAGTCGAGGCGACGGCCGTCATCATGGATGGTATCTACCGTTTGGATGAGTGGTCGCGCATTCGAAAAATCATTCCCTCCGATCGAACTGTTTTTGAGCTCCACAGTGGTTGGACGAAGCTGTTGCACGAAAGCAAGGAAGTTCGCGAGGTTTTATATCATGTAGAGAAGCGCATGACGGCGGCTGAGATCGCTTACAACATGCACACCTCGTTGTTCCATGCATGCGCGCTGCTGTTGGATCTGGTTGAGAAAGGCGCCATCAACGTTGCCGGACAGGCTTCTGCTCCCGAAGTCCCCTCAGATCTCTCAGGTCTGAATCTGCCTCAAAGCGTGGACGATTTGCTTCAACTCGCGCGCGAGGAGATGAAGGACAACAGCGTCGATAACGCGCTGGCAATTATTCACAGCGCGCTAGATCGTGAGCCCAACAATGCCGAAGCGCAGTGCCTGCGCGAACAAGCAGAGAATCGTTACGTCAGGCAGGTCTTTCAGAATGGATTGTCGCGCCAGGCCGTGCCGAAGTTGCTGGCGAGTTTGGAACAACTCGAGCATGAGCGTCTGGGGCCTCAGGAAGGCTTCATCATTTCTCGCGTCAACGGTGACTGGGACATCGCATCGATCCTTTCCGTTTGTCCCTTCCGCGAAGCCGACAGCATACGCATGATCAAGAAGCTCATCGAGAACGGCGTCATCGGCATATAAGAAAGTAATTGCGGCTATCGTTCCCGCACTTGATGTTCTGGTCAGCCCAGCGGAACATGTGGTCGGCGAGCAACGCGCGAGTTGCCGTCTGAGTCCATGATTCCTATAAGCCGTCTTAATCACGCTGTTTTGTTTGTTCGCGATTTAGATCGCAACGTCGATTTCTACCGAGGCGCCTTTGGCTTCGAAGTTATTTCGGAAATACCGGGCAAAGCGGCGTTTCTCCGAGCAAAGGGTTCTGCAAATCATCACGACCTCGGCTTGTTCGCATCGTCTGCCGCGACGCGCCCAGCGCTCGGCACTCCCGGTCTCTATCATCTCGCTTGGGAAGTGCCGACAATTGATGATCTCGCGACTGCCCGCGTGACACTTGCCGAGTTCGGGGCGCTGATTGGCGAAAGCGACCACGGAGCCACCAAGTCACTCTACGGAAGAGATCCTGATGGCAACGAGTTAGAGATCATGTGGCTCGTGCCGCGCGAAGATTGGGGCGAGTACGATCGCGATGCGGTGATTGAGCGACTGGATCTTGAAGGTGAATTGGCGCGGTATGGAAGGGGAAGATAATTCTCAGACATGATGTTCGTGCGAAGGATCTTCTTCACGATTCTGCCGCCGGGTACAATCACCGTTTTGATTCCTCAGTGGTTAGTCTCATCCAGACAGAACGGTTGGCGCTGGACCGACTCGACAACCCGACATGCTGCATCACCGGACCTCACTGATTAAGACAATATCGCTCTTAAAGGTGGTTCGGTGGAGCGCCAGATAATTTGGGCGTGCTACACTTCGGCGTCTAGTTGACGCTCCGACATGTCGCCCGTTCCCCTGACTACGAATCAGCGTCGCGGTTTCCTGGCCACGTGGGGTGGATGGGT
>JACXTT010003516.1_pt1 | contig 24046 bp, 15 predicted proteins | sample 9270951 | NCBI WGS metagenome assembly JACXTT01 (sample SAMN15532306, study PRJNA645909) | rock metagenome | isolation source: weathered quartz diorite | place: Puerto Rico | collected 2017-06-21
GCGCCACAAACCGCAAGCGCTTCAGGCCTTATCGAATTCCACGATCTGTTCGCGCCCCCGGGTCAGGCGTATTACCGCACGGTGCAGCAGCAGTGATGGGCCGCTTGGCATTGCTTGCGCCCACCGGAGATGCATGCTCTGGAGCGCCGCGCCTGGCCTTCATTCACTGGAGCGGTTCTTTTACCTTCTAACCTCCTCCTAACCAGTGAGAAAAATAAGGGATTCTGGAGTCCATTTGAGTCCACTCGAAATGCGGAATCGCATTGATTTTATTGGCTTTTGTCCGCGTGAGTCCCGACGAGGGCGAGGTGGGTACACGAAACGGGAGCTTTGTGTAAACGAGACGCGCTAACCACTGCGCCAAGCGCCCTATCCGGCAGGCAGCATAATCGAAGAGCGAATCAGAGACAACCCTGAGACACACGTGTGTTCGAGTATCGCGCCGCTCGAGCCGTATCCTGGTTCGATCGGACGCTACTTATTTGCCAGCAGTCCCGTAGTGTTTTCGCTTCTTCAAGCCCATTGGGCGCGCTATGCGGGGTAGCCTAATTTTCCAGCCATTTTAGCCCACACCCGACAATTGAATGTTGCATGTTGGCCTCGTGCTTGCGCCAGCCAGCTACTGTTATTACCCTCCTTCGACCTTGCTATGAAATATCCCTTACTTGCTCCGCTTTTCCTTGCTGTGGCTACTGTGGCCTTCGCAGATGAAGGCATGTGGCTTTTTAGCCAGCCCCCACGCCAGCTCCTGCGCGAGCGTTACCAGTTCGAACCCACGGACGCCTGGCTCGGACACTTGCAGAAATCGTGTGTGCGCTTCAATTCCGGCGGCTCAGGCAGTTTCGTCAGCCAGGACGGCTTGCTCATCTCAAACCACCACGTCGGCGCCGATGCGCTGCAAAAGCTCAGCAGCAAGGGAACCAATTACTTGCGCGACGGCTTTTATGCCCGCTCCCAAGCGGACGAGGTAAAATGTCTGGACCTCGAGTTGAATGTATTGCAGTCCATCGAGGACGTCACCGTCCGGGTAAATGAAGCTGTGCCAAGAAGCGCGAGCGCTGCCGAGGCCTTTGCGGCGCGCCGCAAGGTCATCGCCGAAATTGAGAAGGAGTCACTCACCCGCACCGGGTTGCGGTCAGACGTCGTCACGCTTTGGCAAGGCGGCGCGTACCATCTCTACCGCTTCAAACGCTACACCGATGTGCGTTTGGTCTTTGCCCCCGAGCAACAGATCGCCTTCTATGGCGGCGACCCTGACAATTTTGAGTTCCCACGCTTCGACCTGGACATCTGCCTGTTCCGGGCCTACGAAAACGGGCAGCCCGCCAGGGTATCTGACTTCCTCCATTTCTCCGCCGCGGGCGCGCGGGAAGGTGACCTGGTATTGGTCTCCGGCCACCCGGCGCGCACCAGCCGCTTGCTCACGCTCGCCGAGCTCGAAGACTTGCGCGACCAGGTGATTCCCGCGCGGCTCAATTCTCTCCGCCGTGTCGAAGTCATGCTCGGCAATTGGAGCGAGCGGAGCGAGGAAAACGCGCGCCGGGCAAGGAAATCACTGCTTACCACTCAAAATTCCCGCAAAGCCTACATTGGGCGGCTCGAGGGATTGCTCGACCCGAGTCTGGTCGCCGCCAAAACCCGTTCCGAGGCCGAGTTCAAATCCAAGCTCGCTGCCAGGCCAGAATGCGCGGACGCCCTGGCCGCTTACGCTCGCATCGCTGATGCGACCAAAACCATGGCGGCCCAGGCCTCCCGCTTTGCACTGCTCGAAGGTGGCGAAGGCTTCTCCTCCGATACCTTTCGCATAGCCCGGACTTTGCTGCGTGCCGGCGATGAACGGCCAAAACCCAACGGCGAGCGTCTTCGGGAGTTTTCCGACTCCGGCAAGGCATCGCTCGAACTGGGTTTGTTTTCCGAGAAGCCCATCTACACCGACCTAGAAATCCTCACCCTGGCGGATTCGTTGACCTTTCTCGCCGGCCAGCTTGGCGCCAGCAGCGCGCTGGTTCAGAATGTCCTCGCTGGCAAGCCGCCCCGGGAGCGCGCGGCCGAATTGATCAACGGCTCCAAAGTCCGTGATGTGGCTTTCCGCAAGAAACTTTATGAGGGCGGCGCCAGCGCAGTCGCCGCTGCCGGCGACCCGATGATCGAGCTGGCCGCTGCCGTCGATGCCGAGGCCCGCGCTTTGCGCAAAGTTTCCGAGACACAAACCGAAATCCGCCAGCAAGCCCACGCGGCCATCGCCCGTGCTCGTAACTCGCTGCTCGGAACCACCGGCTACCCGGACGCCACGTTTACCCTCCGCCTCTCCTACGGCAGCGTCAAAGGCTACGAGGAAGACGGCAAACCGGTCCCCGCCGTCACCACCTATGCTGGGCTCTATGAACGCGCGGGAGGAATGAAAAACGTCGCGCCCTTCGATTTGCCTGCTTCCTGGGAGAAGAATAAACCGCGAGTCAACCTGAGCACGCCCTTCAACTTTGTCAGCACCTGCGATATCATCGGCGGTAGTTCCGGCAGCCCGGTGGTCAATCGAGCCGGTGAATTTGTCGGCATCATCTTCGATGGCAATCTGCAGAGTTTGCCCTGGGACGAGGTATACAGCGACAAACAAGGCCGCGCCACCGCCGTCCACTCAGCGGCCATCCTCGAAGCCCTCAACAACGTCTATGACGCCCGAAACCTTGCGCATGAGCTGCTGAACCAAGGGTCCCTGAATTAACACGTCACCAGACTGAAGAATCAGGCACAAGCGCTTCCTTGCGATTGCGGCGGCGCTAAATGCCGCCTATGGAATACGAGAATCTCGAACCTGGCGATGGGGCGTCAAGGCAGTTTCACACGACCCATTGGAGCGTCGTGCTCGCGGCAGGGGAGGAAGGCTCCGAGCAGGCAGCGGTTGCCTTATCCAGGCTCTGCCAAACTTATTGGTTTCCGGTGTACGCTTTTATTCGGAAACGAGGACATTCGCCCGAACAGGCGCAGGATTTCACGCAGGAATTCTTCGCCGTTTTCCTCGAGAAAAACTACGTGGCAAAAGCCGCGCGCGATCGCGGGCGGTTTCGTGTGTTCCTGATGAGTTCAGTCGAGAACTTTCTCCATAACCAGTACGACCGGGCGCAAGCCCAGAAACGGGGAGGCGGGCAACAACTATTGTCACTGGACTATGACGAAGCCGAGGAGCGGTATCAGATCGAGCCGGTAGAGGAAAGCGATCCCGCGAAAATTTTCGAGCAACAGTGGGCGGCAATGCTGTTGGAAACGGTTTTGAACCGATTGCGCGATGAATTCAGCGCGGAAGGCCGGGTCGGCCTTTTTGAAGATTTGCAAGCGCATCTTTGGGGAGATGCGGACTCGATTCCGTACGCGCAGCTCGCTGAGAAATGCGGCTTGAAAGAAAACAGTGTAAAGACGATTGCCCATCGGCTGCGCCAGAGGTACCGGGAATTGCTCCGCGAAGAAATCGCCCAGACAGTGGCCATGCCCGGCGAAGTCGATGATGAGATCCGACATCTCATGAGAATCGTCAGCCAGTGAGCGGAAAGTTTGTAACATCCTGATGGTTTTTCTTTAGTGCCTTGATAAGCGAACAAGTGACAAACGAAAAATCACGGCACCGCACATGCTCGAGTTGCGGCATGCCGCTGGGGCGATTTGCTCCGGCGGGTGTTTGCGCACGCTGCCTCTTGGAGGCTGGCTTGTCCAGCTCGGGCTCTGGTGCAATTGCCGGAGGAAGTGGGGAGCAACCCAAACGCCCATTAGGGAGGTTTGGCAATTATGAGTTATTGGATGAGGTCGGGCATGGAGGGATGGGAGTGATTTACCGGGCGCGCGACCTGCCTCTCAATCGCGTGGTGGCCCTCAAGCTGATGCTCGCCGGCCAATTCGCCGGCGAGCGGGAAGTGAAGCGGTTCAGGAGCGAAGCCCAGGCCGCGGCTCGGCTGGATCATCCCAACATCGTCCCCATCTACGAGTTCGGTGAACTGGAAGGCCGGCCATTCCTGAGCATGCGGTTTGTGGACGGTGAAAACCTCGCGCAGCGCCTGCACGGCGCGCCGATGGATGCCACTGCGGCAGCCGGGCTTATGAGCAAGCTGGCGCGGGCCATTCATTATGCCCATCAACGGGGCATTTTGCACCGCGACCTCAAGCCCGCGAACATCCTCCTGGATTGGGATGGCCAGCCACACGTGACCGACTTCGGATTGGCCAAGTGTCTGGACAGCAACGAGGGGCTAACGCCAAGCAGGACCATGCTGGGGTCTCCCAATTATATGTCGCCTGAACAGGCCGCTGGCAACCCGGACCGTCTGACCACGGCGGCGGATATCTACAGTCTGGGCGCAATCATGTACGAGTTGCTCACGGGACGAGCGCCATTTCGAGCAGAGACGCCTTTGGAGACCTTGCGGAAGGTGATGCAGGAGACACCACCGGCGCCGCACTTGGTCTACAAATTTGCCGACCGGGAGCTGGAGACGATTTGTCTCAGGTCCATGGAGAAAGAGCCCGAGCGGCGCTATGGCTCGGCCGAAGCGCTGGCCGAGGACTTGGAGCGGTGGCTTCGCCACGAACCGATCCAGGCGCGGCCGGTAGGGGCGATGGGGCGATTGCGCAAATGGACCCGGCGCAATCCGATGACAGCCGCGCTGGTGACGCTTTCGGGCCTTGCGATATTGGCTTTTGTTTTGGGCCAGACCGTCATGAGCGTGCGCCTCAACCGGGCCAACACCAACGCGAAGGTCGCCAATGCCGATCTCAGCCACAGTCTTTATGAAATGCGCTGGCGGCAAGTCGATGACGCCCTCCGGGCGGGCGAAACGGGTGAGGCTATTGCCCAGCTCAGTTATTTTCTCCGCCAAAATCCGAACGACAGCGCCGCAGCAGCACGATTGCTTTCGCTACTATCGGCTCGCAATTTTCCAATACCGCTTATTCCACCGCTGGTCCACGAAACCCCCGTGACGGGATTGGACTTCAACCGGACCGGAAACCTGTTGGCGACTGTCACCGCAGGCGGCAGGGCACGGTTGTGGAATTTGGAATCGGGAAAGACGGAAATCGAACTGGACCACCCCGCCCCCTTGACCCACTCGGCACTCTGCGGCGAAAACGATCGCCGGTTGGTTACGATTTCCACGGAACCCAGGTTACGATTGTGGGATTTGGACACACACCGATTGCTCTCTGAATTGGAGTTGGGCCCCCTGAACGACTCGGCCACCTGGCGTGGTTTGCTTTTTACGAGTGACCGGCGCCGCCTCGCGCTCAACGTGCAATCCAACCTCGTCGCGTTTCTCGACACCGAGGCCGGCTCCTGGCTGAAGCCGCGTCTGACTCTGCCGGTGGAGATTCGCCGAGTTGCTATGTCGGCCGACGGCAGCCTTTTGGCCATCAGTTCCGCGTCTGAACTCCGATTGTGCAAGTTCGGCAGCGCGGAACCGCTGTTCCCGCCTGTGGAATTAAGCAGCCCGCCAGAAGACGTCCGGTTCTCGGACGATGGACGCTGGCTGGCTTGTTCCTGCCGGAGCAAAGTCTGGTTGATGAACACCAGCACCGGAATCAAAGAACCTGAGTTCACGGCCAATGCCTTCCGGATCGCTTTCCTGGGCACGACCGACCGGCTGATTACCGTCCCCGAGGAGCCGACCGCGCCCGTGAGCCTGTTTGATCCCCACACTGGCAGAAATTGCGGGTCTCCCTTTGGCCACCCGGAATTCAATCCTCAGCGGCATGGTGCCTTGCTTTTTTCGTTCCGCGACCCCTCCAGTTATTACCCAAGCACACTCCAGCTATTGGATCCGGCTACGGGCCATCCGGAGACCGAGCCATTCATTCATGACGGTCCTATCCTTATCGCGAAACTTCGCTCGGATGGCCGCGTCGTGGCTACCGCCTCGCAGGACCGGACTGTGCGCATCTGGTCTGTCAATATGCGACAGGCAGAGCCTATGACTTTTCAGGTGGGCATGGCCCATGAAGCCCAATGGAGCCCTTCGGGTGAGCGCATTCTGTCCACGTCGGAGACGGGAACCCACAGCCAGATGCAGATCTGGGACGCTCGAAGTGGCAAGGCTCTGGGCTCGCCCCAGACGCTCGACGGGGCGGATTTCGCCGCGTGGGCTCCGGATGCCACCCGGTTTGCTACCGCATCACGTACGGCAGTTATTTGGAACGCAGAAACCCTTCGCCCGGTTTCGCCACCGCTCCGCCACAAAGGCACTCTGATCCACTGCGCGTTCTCACCCAATAGCAAGCTGCTGGCGACCTCAGGCCGCGACAGTGTCGTTCGCTTGTGGGATGCTCAGACCGGCGGTCCGATCAATCCGCCGTTGCTCCACTCGGGCGAAGCTCTCAAGATAAATTTCAGCCCGGATAGTCGCCGACTCGCTACGGCTTGCATAGATGGAAGCGTTCGCGTCTGGTCGGTACCTGACGGAAAGCTGCTCCTGGGTCCTTTGCATCATAGTGGCATCTGCTGGGTCGCGGCCTTCAGCCCGGATGCTCGTTGGCTGGTATCGGCCTCATCTGACAGCACCGCCCAGCTTTGGGACGCCAGCACCGGCCAGCCGGTCCTCCCGCCGTTTTGGCATGAGGGCCCGGTTTTGTGGGCCAGCTTCAGCCCGGACGGCCGGGCCATCGCCACGGGCACCGAGTTCGGGACGGCCCGGGTTTGGGACTCTGCCACTGGCCAGCTCCTCTGTGAGCCGATGCACCAGCCCGGCAAAATTTGGTTTATCAAATGGAGCCCGAACGGTCGGTTCCTGGCGACGACATGCAACGATGGCGCGGCTCGAGTGTGGGATAGCCGGACAGGACACCTGGTTGCCGAACCATTCGTTCATCAGGGCGAGGTCCGGCGCGCCGAGTTTAGCCCGGACAGTCGGCGGCTTGTGACCGCTTCTTATGATGGCACGGTCAAGGTGTGGGATTTGGCTTTCCTCCGGCCGCCACTGCCCGTTCCGGATTGGATGCCGATGCTGGCCGAATTTCTCGGCGGCAAACGATTTGGCCGCAAAGACTCCCTCGAGTCCGTCCCGGGAGATACCTTCCAAACAATGGAAAAACGGGTCGAGCAGTGGGGCACCAGCGATTATTACGGCCGGTGGGCGCATTGGCTGCTCCGGGAGCGGCTCGAACGTCCGGTAAAGCCGCTTCGGTCGGAATAAATTCGAAGAAAAGGCTAAAGGCTAAAGGCTAAAGGCTAGAGTGGGAATTTTAGCCTTTAGCCTTTAGCCTTTAGCCTTTTCTTAGCCTTCGCCTTTAGCTTTTTTCTGAAACCTCCGGAGATCTTTCCTTTAGTGCCTTGATGAAGCCGATGAAGCAACACCTTACTAAACGCAGACTTATCAGAAATCGGAGGAAACAATGAACCTTACCAAGAGACTTAACAATACTATCATTTCGGTCGCAACCATCCTCGGCCTCGGCTTGTTGCCCAGAGGCGCACTGGCCGCCACACAGACGGTCAGTAACACGGCGGACTCGGGCGCAGGCTCTTTACGCCAGGCGCTGGCAAACGCTGGTAATGGAGACACCATTGATGCCAGCGGCCTTACCGGCACCATTACGCTGCTGACCGGTGAACTGGAGGTGACTCATAGCGTGAACATTCTGGGCTCCGGGCCAGCCCACCTCATCGTCAATGGCAACTACCCAAACACCACCAACCGCGTGTTCCATATAAACCGGGGGTTGACGGTGAACATTTCCGGGTTGACCATCGAGAACGGCTCGGTATCGGGGTGTGTGGGGGGTGGTGGTATCTATAACGACCATTCGACACTTGCGGTCACCAACTGCTTGTTTACTGGCAACAGTGCGCAGGTGGCGGGTGGGGCGATTTACAACGACGGCTCCGACCTCAACAACTCGTCCATCCTAACGGTCAGCGGCTCGAGCTTTGCTGGTAATTCGGCAGGCTTCGGGGGTGCGATCCACAACTATTCTTGGATAAGTACCAACTGCGGCGCCAACTGTCAGGCAGGCGGCAATGCATCTGCCACGGTTATTGATAGCTCCTTCCTGGATAACTCTGCGGGGACCGGCGGTGCGATCGGTGCTATGGCTGGCGGGTTTGCATCGGGCGGGCTTAGTCTGGTGGTTACGAATTGCACCTTTAGGAACAATTCGGCCGTCCGGGCGGGGGCCATTCATTTCGAACCGGGAAACGACTTTGGAGGAGACTGCTCCGGCGGCGTCGTAGGCAATTACGCGACACCGAAGGTCTTTATTCTACAGATCCTGGGCAGCTCGTTTATCGGGAATTCGGCCTCCGAAGACGGCGGCGCAGTCTACCAGTCCCTCCAAGTGCTCGGCGATTATAGTCTCTTTCCCTTGGTGGCCGGTTGCACGTTCACGGGCAACTACTCGCAGAATCATGGAGGCGCCCTCTACAATTTCGCGCATGGTTATGCCACCGTGACCAATTGCCTTTTCGCCAGCAACTCTGCGACAAACAGAGGGGGCGCCGTTTACAACGCTTCCGACACCCTCAACCTGATCTCCTCCGGCTTCTGGAGCAATTGGGTTGCTTTCCCCTCTGGCGGCAGCGCAATTCCATTGGGGGCCGATTGCTGCAGTGGCGGTGCCATCTATAATGATGGGCGCTTCTTCCCTGTGGCTCTTGCCATTACCAACTGCACATTCAACGGCAACGTGGCGTTCCTGGGGGGCGGCATTTACAACTACGGCTTTCTACACACCGCGAATACGTTCATCCACAATACTTCGTTCATTACAAATGGGGGCATCGCTGGTGGTGGCATCCTCAACCATATCGAGGGCAATAGCAGCCTGATGCAAATCAGCTCCAGCACGGTTAATGATAACTCCGCGCTCGATGGCGGCGCCCTGTTCAACGCTGCTCAAGGCGTTGTGGAGATCGACATTCTTGGAACCCTTCTGCGAGTGGCGCCTGGCACCGCACGAATCGATATCCTGCAGTCCACACTTAGCCATAACGCAGCCGTCAACGACTTCAACCCGGGTGCAGGGGGTGCTATTCTCAACCTTACTGGTCATACCAATGGCTTGGCCGTGGTCAACATCCTGAACAGCACGCTGGCGGACAATTGGGCGGTCGGAGTCGGGGGCGCCAGTATTTACAACGACAATTCGGCCGATACGATTAGCAGCACCAGTTTGGTAGTCATCGCCAGCAGCATCCTCAAGGCCGGCATTTCGGGGGGTAACATCTCTAACGTCCTGGGCTCCATCTCCTCCAGGGGGTTCAACCTCAGCAGCGATGCCGGCGGGGGATTCCTCACCGGGCCCGGCGACCTGCTCAACACCGATCCGCTGCTCGGCCCATTGCAGGACAACGGCGGCCCGACCTTCACTCACGCCCTGTCCTGCGCCAGCCCCGCGGTCGATGGCGGTTCTAACTTCCTTGCCTTCGCGACCGACCAACGCGGGAGCGGCTTCAACCGAACCGTCGACAGTCCCGGGCTCTCAAATCCACCTGGCGGCGATGGCACCGACATCGGTGCTTATGAACTGCAGACCTTGTGCACCAACCACCCGCCGGTGGCTGTCTGCCAAAGCCTGACGTTGTCCGCAGGGCCAAACTGCACGGCCAGCGCCTCAATCGATAACGGCTCGTATGATCCCGATGGCGACCCAATCACTATCGTTCAAACCTCGGCAGGGCCCTTCCCATTAGGCACCAATCACGTGACACTAACGGTTACCGACAGCCACGGCGCAACCAATTCCTGCAGCGCGCTCGTTATCGTAAATGACACCACGCCTCCGAATATCGTCACTTGCGCTGCCGCGGTGACCAACTCGGCGGACGCAAACTGTCAGGCGCCCGTACCCGACTTCACCACCAACGTTTTCGCTTCGGACAATTGCCCGCTGTCCGGCCAGTTGACCTTCAGCCAGAGTCCTGCTGCCGGCACCTTGCTGACTTTGGGCACGACGAATGTGACGATTTACGTTTCGGATCCCTCGGGGAACACCAACACCTGCTCGACCACCTTCACGGTGGTGGATACAACCCCCCCCAGCCTGACCTGCCCGGGCAGCATGGTCGTCAGCAACGACCCCGGCCAATGCGCGGCGGTGGTCAACTACACGGTTAACGCGTCCGACAACTGCGGCTCGGTGACGGTCAGCGAAGACTCGCCGCCCGGCACGATGTTCCCGGTAGGCACGAACACGGTGAACGTGACGGCAGTCGATGCCGCCGGCAACACCAACACCTGCTCGTTCACCATCACTGTCCAGGACACGGAACCGCCGGCGGTGATTTGTATCCCGGCACCCAATCCTTCGGGCAAGATCCAGGTGCCCGGCAAAGGGGCCTACACCCCTAACCCCAACGGCTACTACCAGCTCCTGGTCAAAGACAACTGCGATCCGAATCCTTCCATTTACGTGAAGGATACGTCCAGTTCGTTCGTGGCCGGACCATTCCACAACGGCGACATCGTGCGGCTCAAACATACGGGTGGCGCCCCCTCCTCGGGGACGGGCAATGCGCCGGTCCTGGCAGTCATTAATCTGAATGGCAATGCGATCACAGTGGGGCAGGACGCCAGCGGCAACGTCACGCCCGACGCGGCGGGATGCCAGATTGCAGTGACACCCAACCCGTGATCCGCCCGGTTGATATCAGAGGCTGAGATGAACAAGGCGGGGCGGCTGGTCCGCCCCGCCTCTTTTCCGGAATGAGACGATGAAGCCAATCGGATATGCATTAGCGCTGGCTTTCACGTTGCTCCGCCCCGGGTCGGCGCTCGCCATCACCGCCCCGGGACCGGACGCGTTCGGCTACACCGCCTCCGCCACGACCAATTTCAGCTTCCTCCAGATCACTAACGGCAGCTTTCGGGTGCTCTGGTTCACGGATGACGGCGCTGTCACCAACATCAACCTGGGGTTTACCTTCAGCTTCTACGGAGTGAACTACACGAACGTCTCGTTCAACGCCAACGGGCTGATGACGTTTGGCGGCGCCAGCACGGCTTACTCCAACGTGGACCTGACGACCACCTCGCCCACTGACAACCTGCCCAGCATCGCTGTGCTTTGGGATGACTGGCAGACGCTCTCACCCGGCTCCGATGGCGTTTATTACAAAACGACCGGCACCGCGGGCAGCCGGCAGTTCATCGTCCAGTGGAACAAGGTCATCCCGGTCAACGGCGACGGGACCACTCCGGCAATCTTCGAAGCTCGGCTCTTTGAGGGCAGCAACCGCATTCTCTTCTCCTATTGGCAGGTCGTTGTGCAGGAATCTGCGCCCGCCGCGAGTCTTGGCGTGGGCGCGACTGTGGGGATTCGTGACATCAATGGCCAAAGCAATGGCCGCAACCTCCAGTGGTACTTTAACCAGGCCGTGATCACCAATGGTTTGAATGTGCTATTCGCACCACCGCTCCAACCGCCCGTGGTCAACGCCGCTTCGATTACGCCGGCGGCCCCGACCCGCACCAACACTTTGACAGCAGTGGTGACCAGTGCCACCGACCCAAGTGGCGCTCTGATCAGTTACGCCTACCAGTGGCAGCAGTCCACAGACAACGCGACCTTTGTGGCGCTGGGCGGGCAAACAGCCAGCACGCTCAGTTGGTCCGTGACCAGGGCTGGCAACTATTACCGTGTCGTCATCACACCCGCCGACGGCTTGACCAACGGCACTCCGTTCACCGCCGCGTCCGTTCAGGTGGCGTTGGACGCTGACTGCAACGGAATCAACGATGATTGGGAGATAGCTTATTTCGGCTCAATCAGTGTGAACCCGAATGCTGACGCGGACAGTGACGGCATGTCCAACTACCAGGAATACCTGGCTGGCACGAACCCTACAAATGCTGCCTCCAGCCTGCACATCGCCTCAATGAACGTCTCCGGAAACAGTTTAGTCGTGAGTTGGACGACCGTCGGCGGAAAGAGCTACGTCCTGCAGACCAACTCGACCGCCCCCGGTCCATTCCTGGATGCCACGCCCGTCATCACAATTCCCGGGACGGGTGAGTCCGTGACGAACTATGTGATCCAGAATTACCTCGCAAACAGGCCGCTTCAATTGTATCGCATCCGCCTTGCCCAATAACAGAAGCGCCCCCGCGTAGTCGCAAGAGACCGAAGCTGGTGTCCGACGCTTCACTTGTAGGCGTGCCCCCACGCGGCCTGCGGGGACAGAGACGTGGCTTGTAGGCCGCGTGTCCCCACGCGGCGCTGCGGTTCTTGAAATATTCAGATTTGGTGGGCGTGCCTCCACGGGGCTTACAGGGACGGAGACGTGGCGTTTGTACGCCGCGTGCCCCCACGCGGCGCTTGGTGTACCTCTGTCAACTGGCGTCCGCGGTGGGGACAAGGCGCCTTGACGCGGGCACGAAGGGAGCTAGGCTTCTAAAGCTCCGGGATCAGCAGCTATGATGCGCATGCCCCTAAAAGCGTCGCCAACCTGTCCCGCCAAAGACCTGGCTCAGGTGCCGTCCATAATCCGCCGCAGCCTTCCCAATGACTCAGGTTTCACTCTTATCGAACTCTTGGTCGTGATTGCCATCATCGCGATTCTCGCCGCGATGCTCCTGCCTTCGTTGAACCGGGCCAAGACTAAAGCCCAGGGCATTCAATGTATGAACAACCACCGGCAATTGGCCCTGGCCTGGCGCCAATATAGTGACGACAATCGGGACCTGCTGCTCTACGCCAGCAGCGATTTGATGATGTCCAGTGCCAGTCGGCCAGGCGTGTGGATGACGGGCGTCCTTGACTTCGACCCCAACAATCCGTCGAACTGGGATCCCGCCGTGGACATCTACAAGAGTCCGATGTGGCCTTATTGTGGCAGGAGCCCCAGCCTGTTTAAATGCCCGGCCGATACTTCCTACGTGGTCGTCAACGGTGTGCAGAAACCCAGAGTGCGGACGATGGACATGAACATGTATTTTGGCGGGTTCTCAGGCTCGAGCGGCGGCTATTTCGACGAGAAGACCTGGCGGATGTACTTGAAATATTCTCAGCTCAACACTCCGGGGCCCGACCGGATTTGGGTTTTCCTGGATACCCGGGAGGACGTGATCAATAGTGGTTGCTTTCTGGTCAGCATGAAGGGCTACCCGACCGGAACCACCCCGGGAAATCCGAGTAGCTACGAATTTTATGAACTGCCCGGAGCATATCATGGCAATGCCTGCGGCCTCTCGTTTGCCGATAACCACTCCGAACTGAAAAAATGGCGCGACCTGCGCACCACGCCCCCGCTCATGCGCCAGGGCCTGACCTTCAATGGCTACTCACCAATTCCCAGTCCGCGCAATCCCGACGTGGCCTGGTTACAGGATCACTCCACGCGTCCCCTGAGGTAAGCCGCACGAAAGATTTGCCTTGCCTTCCTCTCAAGCAGAAATCGGTGAAGCTTGTTCAATCAGTCTTTTCGTCTCCACTTTTTAATTACCTCGCTGCTTTTCCCCTCGGCTTGCACCGTGCTATTTCATGTCCTATTTCTCCCTCTCAAGAATCCTGAAAGGATTCAGTCATACCAGCCCAAGGTTGAAACGCGGGGACTCGGGGGCGCGTTTCTAGCTTGGGTAAACGTCCCAAAAAACCGTGCGCAACCCTGAAAGTGGTTGCGTCATTCGTCATCTTGCCCCAGTCACCCTTCAGGTCGTCTGCGACACCATCCTCCATCTTCCAGCTCGCGCCCTCAACCGCGCCGCGCCGCTTCGATTGCAGCGATGTCGATCTTGCCCATCTTCATCATCGCATCGAAGACGCGCTTGGCAGCAGCGCGATCGGGATCGGTTATCCCTTTGAGCAGGGCGACCGGCGTAATCTGCCAGGACACTCCCCATTTGTCCTTGCACCAACTGCACGCGCTCTCCTGGCCGCCGTTGCCCACGATCGCGTTCCAGTAACGATCTGTTTCGGCCTGGTCAGCGGTTGCCACTTGAAACGAGAACGCTTCGTTGTGCTTAAATTCAGGTCCGCCGTTGAGGCCGAGGCAGGGTATGCCCATCACGGAAAACTCAACCATCAGCACATCTCCCTGCTTCCCCGACGGAAAGTCTCCGGGTGCGCGGTGTACGGCGCCGACGGATGAATCGGGAAACGTTTTGGCGTAAAACCGGGCTGCCTCCTCGGCATCGCGATCATACCAAAGGCAAATCGTGTTCTTCGCTGGCTTCATCATCATATCACCTCCCCGCCTAAATAAACTAACGCCACGCCGAAGTCAAAGATGTCCTCGCCGTCGCTATGCGTGCGAGTGTCAGTCCTCACTTTTTCAACAGCTTCTCGTCGAGATTCGTCGGATTGGTAATCGGTATCCACTCGGGCAATGCAGAATAGCATAACGGCCCCACGGTTGAAAGAGGACGGCTGAAAGCGCCTCAAAGCCAGCGATGCGGTGCAATGCCGCTGCAACGCGGCTAAGTTGTGACACTTGCCCGCCGAAGTCAAAGATGTGCTCGCCTTGCGAGCCTTTGAAAAGCTGCTTGCAAAACTTCTAACCTGTGGTAAACATATTACCACAATGCAAAATTACGACCTATGTTTGGCGAATTCATAAAACAAATCCGAGAACGCCAGCGTCTGGGCCTGCGCGAATTCTGTCTGGAACACGAGCACGATCCCAGCAACTGGAGTAAGATCGAACGCGAAGTGCTGCCGCCACCGCGTGACGAGGAAACGCTCCGCACGTGGGCCAAACAGCTTGGCCTCAAACAAGGTTCTGACGACTGGCTCAAATTCTTCGACTACGCTGCCGTGGATTCCGGGCGCATCCCTGATTACGTCCTCAAGGACGAAAAGCTAGTTGCCAAGCTTCCCGTCTTCTTCAGGACCATTTCCGGCCAGAAACCCTCTCGCGAAGACTTGGAAAAACTGGTGGAACTAATCAGAAGCGCGAACCGACCTTGAAGGACCCGCAGAAATTCAAAGCGCCATACAATTCCAAGGAGCGCATATGGCAGGAAGCCGACCGATTACGCGCCGCGCATCCGGCAGGACGCGAACTGCCCGTCAAAGTCCTCGACCTCGCCGAATTCGATCTCCACCTGGATCTCGTTCCCGTGAACGGCTTGCGGGAGCAACTGGACATCGACGCCCTGCTCATGGGCGATCTGAAATCCATTCTCGTGGACAAAAGGGCCTTTATGAGTCCGCGACTTGAATATCGTCTGCGCTTCTCGGTCGCCCACGAAATTGGACACCTCATCTTGCACCGCGAGATTTACGCCGGCCTGCAACATGCAACGGCCACCGAGTGGTTCGATTACATCTCCGCCATCCCCGAGGTCGAGTACGGCTGGGTGGAATGGCATGCTTACGAATTTGCCGGACGCCTGCTCGTGCCGCCCGATCTGTTGCGCGAAGGCTTTCAAGCCGCCATTCAATCTGCGAAAGCCGCTGGCTATTCCGACTGGCTGGCCGCCGACGAAGCGGCGCTCGACTATATCGCCACTCGCATCGCGCCAAAGTTCGGCGTCTCGGCGGAAGTGATTGCGAAACGACTGCGGGTGGAAAGACTTTGGCCGCCAAACTAGCGAATGAACTCAAAAGTCATTGTGGAAAAGTTGAAAAGCTGGTGGCGATTTCGCCTGCTACGCTCTTACGAATGGAAGTCCTCGCCGAGGTACTGGCATCTCAAACGCGCTTGGAAGAGCGGCCGGTTTCTGATTTTGAAATCAGGCTTCAAGACAAAGGCGCAGTTCCGCGGTTCATTCGAGACGGCGACGATATTCTGGCAAGTGCTCAGAACGATCCTGTGGCGCCTCGTTGTGGCCATTCTCGTCGTTGTGGCGTTGGCTGTAATCGAACGGCACGCCCCAACCTGGCATTTGCATTGGTTAAACTTCCCACTGGAGAAAGAGGCGCAGCGTGACTTCCTTGGGACACTCGGCCAAATCTCAGCCTCTTTCCTTCCTCTGTACTTCACTGCCATCAGTGTGGTAGTAAGCACCGCGTACGCACGTGTTCCCGGGAACATTCGGTCATTAATCATGCGTGAGCAGGTCGGAAGCATGTATTTCGGGATTCTAGCTCAGTTTGTCGCCGTTGTTACGGTCATGTTAACCGCGTTGTCCTTTGGGTATCCGATTGGACCACTAAATACATGGTTGGCTTCGTTTTTGTGCTTGTTCGCAACCTTCGCTTTTGTTGTTTTGGGAGCGCGGGCGTTTGCATATTTCAGCCCCAATGCTCTCATATCCCTATTGAATCGCGACATTCTGAGATCAATCGAGTCGGTGACACCTTCTGGATACCAATGGGCTGACGAGTCATTTCAGGCGCACCATCAGCGCCATGCCCAGGAATTACTGAACAGCTATTCGGACCTGGTTACCGTCGCGTCCCAAAAAGAAAACCTCCACGGGAAAGGACTCGTTGAAATTGGGCAGGGCCTGCTGCTTGTTTTGAACATCTACGCAAAGCATAAATCCAGAATTCCGTCGTCCAGCCACTGGTTTCGGCGGACGTACAAACACAAAGACTGGCTTCTTGCTTCTCATAATGAACTGGAGATCGCATTGGTCACAGGAACTGTGATTCAGCCCGAGACTGTTTCTGATTTGATGTGGTTTGAAACTGACGCCGCTCGAATTCTGCGGGAGATTTTTTATCAACTGAGTGAGCGCCGAGATAGTGCTGGCACGGTTGCGCTGACAACCAGCCTGCAAAATCACATGGGAGGCATGGGACAGTGCCTGGCTGTGGCCGAAGCAATACACATTTTCAAAGCCGTTGCTCCCATCCTGCGCTCACAGTTCGGTGGCGAGAAGATTGCTCTCGGCCAAGACACAATGGAGGCGACAAACCGTCTCGCGGTTGCGGAATTATATTCGCTTGCGCTGATAAATGTGTTGCTAGGTTCGTCCGATCAGCTTGGAAAACTGAATGTGACACGTTTGGGAACAATCGTTGAGTCGGTCAACTGGATGAGAGTGGCGACCATTTACTCGGGAAACGTTCTCCCCCGCAGGGTGATTCAACAGATAGAGTTTCTCCAGGACCGTCTTGATTTTGAATTCCGTGTTGAGGGCAAAATTGTCAGCCCCCTATGGCTTCGCAATGAGATGGTGGCTCTTGGGTACGTTCGCTTCCTCGACGAGACGTCCGAGGCCCTCCTGGAAGAGGTCGAGCTCGCCCTTGGAAGGGAAATCGAGTCGCATTTGGCGGCAAAGAACTTTCTGGTCGTGGGGCAGTTGGTTCAGCGTGGTTTGGAAGCGTGCGAAAAGCTATCAAAACATTTCAACATGTTCAAAGGCTTACACGACCAATACTCAGCTTTGAATCGAAGCAGAGAATACGAATGGCCAAAAATTGGTTGGGATGCTCTTGAAGCAAGAATCGCCACGCTTCGAGAGCAGTTTGTCAAGGCACTGGCCGAATCATCGGATGAACTGGCGAACCTTCCCGAACTGCAGTCGTGGCCGGATTTTTTCGGCCACGCCTACACGGTATTGAGTGAGGAATGTTTTGCCGCCATGGCGGCGGGAAAAGAGGAACTATTCAGAATCGTCTTCCCGGCTTTCTTCAATTTGGCTCTGCGAGCGAATGAAAAACTGCGCCAAAAATTCCTTGGCGATAACCGAAACATTCGTCTGAGCGTTGATCCTCTTGTGGACTTAATGGCGATGTCGGGTTTCGCGGCGATCTTTGCCGAACTTGACAACAAGGATTTTTGGAAGCTGGCGGAGCGGTGTTGGAATAATTATTTCGGCCTGTTCAAGGACGAACAACGCCGACAACAGATTATTGAATTTTTGTGTGCCGTTGTCGAACCAGATTGGCGAATCACTCCCCGCAGCGTAATGAGAACGGGATGGCAGCAGATGTTTGGGCGCGTCCTCCATGCCAGAGGCATTTTTCGTGAGCGAGCATTTTGGGATGATCATCGAACTGCCGTAAATCACCCTAGCGTGTTGGTCCGTGTGTTCTGCCGCTCCGAAAAGCTTTTTACGGAGGCTCAGGACGTATTCCTAACTGTCTATGTATTCAAACGTCCGGAATCGGCTGGCGTTAAAAAGCCACACGATGTGGAATCGTTGGAGAGAGACTTGCAGTGGGAGGCGAACGACGAAAACGAGTCCATCGCACAATGAAAAAGCGGCGGTCAGTCGAACCCATTCGCAAACAGCGAACGATCTTTTACAACTCAGGAGAAACGGGGGAACGCCTGCCTGAATTCTATATGCACGTGTTCCCTGAGGATGTTTCGCTCGCAATCATGCCAATCGGCGGGCGAACGAACCGGCCGGGTTTCAAGGTTGCCGTTTCGCCAGTCGATAATCGAGCACAGGCGATCATCGCCGCAGGGCTGGACAGGCGCCAGTACGCGAATTCACTGACTGAAGCCGTGTGTGACTTTTTCCGGACGGTGTCAGCGAATTTGTGTTTTGTCGATGGTGTGATGTTTGAAGTCGTATACTTCGAAGACATCGAATCAAAAGCGCTCACAGGATTCGAATTGGTTCTCATCAACCAACGCCAGCTCATTAAGAAAGGCGGGCAAATATATCAGCGCGTGCCGCCGGACGTCGCGAAAGAGGAAAACGTTCCGGAACTGATATTCTTGCCAAAAGAGGATTTGATTGAATTCAAAGCGCCAGTCGCGTTTGAGAAGGCGCTTCGAGACACCAGAACTAATTTGTCGCGGCTAGACAAGGAACGACTTCCAGGAATTGCGCTTGTGGCGACTGAGAAGAAAATCCCTTACGACTTCAAAGCTCACGAGCGCTCCATGAAGCTTGCGCTGGTGGAGGCTGTAAAAGGTATCGGATGGAATGCACGTGGTTCGTTTAATGACTGCACCACCAGCTACTATTGGATTCGCATGATGATCACGTTCGAGAAATTCAAAATCGAACTGCGGCGTTTAATGCTGGCCGCGTTAAACGAGGGCCTTCAGCGCATTGGAAATAAGCTCGATTTTAAATCGCAAATTGAAATCAGCGGCCTTCCTCTGCGTGTTGACGTAACGGACGCCCTCAGGAAGCTGGATTTGGGTGAAGTTCCATTCACAGATGTGATGAAAGCCTTTGAGTTTCGGTGACACAGTGTCGGACTTTCAAGATCAACGTCTCTTCCCCACGTAGAGATTTACACAGACGATGGCGGCTAGAGTTGGTTGATGGCTCGGGATAGGGAGAGCATCCAAAGCTGAAACTCCCGGCCGGAGCGGTCAAACCGCCCGTTGACCGGCCGGACCAGCCTGTGGTTAGCATCGTATCTCACCTATGATGCAACCGATGCTCGCAGAAGCCACGCTCGTTACTGGGAGGTGAGTTCCGTCTAGCGCTCTGACCACAGGTCACTCTTCGAGATCGAGCACCCGCTCGTGGAGACGGCGCTTTTCTTCCTCGGTCAGGCTGGGCAGCCATTGCCAGCAGGTAAATAGTGCGTGTTCGAAGCAGCAGTATCCGCCATCAGGAATATGTTCGCTCAGCGTTTCGAATAGGGTGCGCACGTCCGATTCGATTTCAGGATTCTCCTCCGCCAGATGGGCGAGTGTAATGATCGCTGCCACGGTAATCCAATCCCGCGGCCCGAAAAGCGCTGAGAGCAGTGCATCTCTTCGCGCGGAGGACTGCCAATCAGCGCCGATATGGGCGATCACTTGCGTTGCGGCGAGTTGGATTCGTGGGAGCCATTCGAGTCCGTCCTTGTCTGCCGGAATCGGCGGAGGCTTAACCATGGCCGCGAGAATCTGTGGAATTTCATCCTCGGTGAAGCCAGGCGCGGCGAGCTTTGCATCTTTCCAATTCTCATCGCGGTCGTACGGATTGGATGCCAATTCGGATAGGACATTGAGGACACGTTGCGACGGGCGCGGCAGGGCCGGTTTGGCATCAGTGCCCGTGTAAGTCCACAACTCATGCTTGATAGGCCGGCAGGGAATGCGCGGATCGGGCTTTGGAATTTCTTTAACTGTGACCGCCAGTTTAGGTGGATAGCGGAACGTTTTGAGTTGTTCCTCAAAAGCCAGAGTCGCGCTGGGCGATTCAAGGTGGCTTAGGCTAATCGCGAGTTCGTGGCCGGGCTCATCGGGCGGATTTTCGCGCAGCGAGCGAGTGATGGTCCGGCAGCCGTTGGCAAGGGCATCCGCGGGCACTGGAAGAATGCCCACATACGGCTCGCTCACTCGCAGCAATTGCGCGGCTCGTCGATTCACAGGTGGCCGACGCGCCATTTCAACCAAGCGCTTATGTTTCAAGGCATCACCTGCCAATTTCCACCTGCAGAAAAACGCGGAGGAGAGGGCCCACTCGTGATTGGGTTGGCGCTGGAGCACCTGGGAGTACCATTCGTGCGCTTTGTCCCATATTTTGTGATGCAGGTACCCATCCGCTGCTTCGAGCCGTGCGGACAAATCGTCCGGATCAAACGTCAATGCACGCTCAAAAGCGGTTGCAGCGGCTTCGTAATCTCCGCGTTCGCGCAGAGCCAGACCCTCGGCGACATACGAGTGCCAATCCGGAGCAGTCTGTGTCGCCTTGCGCGCAATGGCAATGGCTTCATCGAAATGACCGCTTTTGCGCAACAAACCCGCATGCAACATTGGGAGAGTCGAGCTTTCATGCATGCCCAGAGAAACACGGGAAGCAATTTCGACATAACGCTCCAGCCTCCGACGGGCGGTCCGGCCAAGCCAACGATGCTCGGGAAACTGGTTCAATCCCGTGGCCAAAATGCGTTCGACCAGCTTTCCGGGGATGGCCTTCAATATAGCATCATCGCTTAACCAATTCAGTGCCCAGGCGTCGAGATAGGCTGAATCGGGTTTCGCCTCCACCACTTGAACCAAAAGCTCCAGCGCCTCCTTCACCTGGCCTTGCCGCGCCCAGGCATAGCTGCGAACAGCTTCTTCAGCAAAGTAACGTTTGTCCTTTATCGGCCAGAGCTTCGATTCATCACCGCTGACGCGGCGAAGGTATGTGTCCAGAAGCGCGAGCCATTCCTGATTTGCGGGATCGTAGCTGATCAAATGGGCAAGGTGACGGGCACCGTGCTGAAGATTGCCGGCCTTCAGTTCACCCTGTGCCAAATACAACTCGAACTCGGGGGTGCCTTGCTTATGTGGCACATGGCGGTGATCGCAACCAATCTGCTCGCTGGAATCGGCGCCTTTGACTAGTTTCAGCGCCGCGTGTGCTTTCGACCAGAGACCCACCAGCACAGCATGCGATTTGCGCACAACGAATTCCAGCAACTTTGCCGGTGCAGAATTCGGAATTCAGGGCCGCTACGTTGCTGGAACTAGCGTTTGCTCTGTAGAATGCCGGCGAATTCGGACGTCATGGTTTTCCGCGCGACCCTCACGGATCCGATCTCATCCAATTTTTGACAATTGCCAGTCTCCTTAGTCCCACCAGAAAAACCAATTCGGCGATCGCCAGATTTCCATACCTAACTTTCGAACAGTTTGTGTGCCCTGGCTGACGATATCATCGCAGAATATCCATTGCTCCGCAGCAAGCTTCATCGCCTCCGCCTCAGTCTGAGGACGCTTCACGACTGCACATTCGAGCACATCAGCGGTGATGCAGGCCGGAACCGCTTTGTATTCTTTGTGCCACTCGCGCAAGGCTGCGACTTGCAATGCCGGCGACGGGCAATCGTTCCATCCGCCAAACCCAATATGAGCGGGCACTTCGTAGGAATGCTCCACTTTGATGAGCAGCACCGCAGCAGGCCCTCCCTTTAGTTCCCTCACCGAGTAAAATCTAACGCGGTCAGGAGCCTCCGTCGGCCAGGGCTCCTCGACATATGCCCCAAACAAGTTGATTCCCGTGGCGTCTGCCAGCCTCCCTAATTCATCCATATCGGTTGCCTCGGCAAATTCAGGCCTTATCTCCACAACAGATTCCCGGCGCTCCTCCATTCTTGGGTTGAGAATCTCGCGAATGCTCCCGGTTGGCACCGCCGCGAGGATTTCGTCAGGGTTGCATTCAACAGGCTCGGGATCATCACCAGGCGCGCCGCGGATGATTGGCCAATACTTGGTTTCGGGAGCAGCCGCGGCCAACTTCATCCAGGTCTCAACGATCAGACCCGACGGCAGTTCGCCGCAGAAGATCCTCTCATCCCCCGCGGATGCGATAAACGAGTCTGGAGCCAGTCCATTTGCGACGAGAACTTTTGAAAGCGAATCGATCATATAGCGTCTTTGGGGGTCAAGCTCCTATGTTTCGCATTTGCTTTCAAAATCGGAGAGGGGCCTGCTGGGATCGATTTGGTTTATTCTCACAAATCACTCGCGCTGCTGAGTCTTGAAGGTGAACGGCAATACATCCGGGACAACGCTCACCTCGGTTGTAAACTTGAACGGATATTTCCCGCCGCTGTCGTAAACCACCTCGACGAAGAACGCCGTGAATCCTTCCGCCGGCTTGGCGACTCGGCCAACATAAACGCCCGGCTTTTCTTCCTGGAGCGATGTGCTCGTGTAAGCTTTGCCGATGGTGTCCACGCGAAAGTCGCGGCCTTTTGGATTGGTCGCCTGCCACAAGTTTACTTCCTTCGGCTTGTCTTTGGTCGTCACGACGAGCGCACCATCCTTTTCTTTCTTCCACGAAAAATGCGGTCTGGTCGTGCCTTTCAAGAAGGCTTGATAGTAAGCGAGCATGCTTTCGCGCGCGTCCGTCCCGGCCAGGTCATGCTTGGCGTTGGGAGTGTAGCGGAGGTACTTTTCGCCTTGCAGCTCGGAAAAGTAGAACTGCGAGTTGTCAGGCAGAAAGAACTGATCGCCCGAAGCGTTCACCAGATACTTGGGAATTCTAAGACGGTCACGACGGCGGTAATTGTAAGGGTCTTCAATCGCCAGGATCGCCTGATATTCCGGCGTCCCGATCTTGTCCGGGAAGATTTTGTGGTTCACATAGTCCTTGAGGGCCGGCGAAAAGAATCCGTAAGCCTGATAATGATGCCGCGTGATGGCCTCGGAGTTCAGCGCGTCGATCACCGTCGGCATAATCGCGACGACGCGCTTATCCACTGCGGCGACGAGCCACGTCGTCCAGCCGCGTTTGGATCCGCCCGAGACGACGAACTCGTCCACTTTGAGCCGGCCTCCGGCCTCGCTGGCGAGAAACGCTTGCACTGCGTCCATCGCGCGCACGCCGCTTTTGACCATGGCCAGGCGCACGAGCCATTCGTCGTCTTTGGTTGCCATCTGCTTGACGCGGCTGTAGGCGATAACGTCGTCTTCGCTGCGACCCTTGTCTTTGGAGTCGGCGAAGAACAGCGGCTGATTGGGCACCGTCCCCAACTCGGCGACGACCGAATGGCTTTCCAGCGCGAACCCGCTCAACCGCGCAGAGATCGCAGCCGGCATGGGCTCGCGGTTGTTGCCGCCTCCGATAAAGAGCAGTCCCTTGCTGGTGGATAATTTTTCGGGTTTGATGATCGTCAGCCAATGTTTCCAGACTGGGCGGTCCACCTCAGCCTCTGTGCGCCAGGTCTGCGAAGTGAGTTCGAGCACATAGCCGTTGTAGCCTTCGCCCGGGATGGTATTCACCAGCTTCCACGCATACGAAGGATCTGGTTTGGCGATGTAGCGGTCGAGAGCTGTCTCTTGCACGGAGGCCGCGCTGCCGACGGCGAGTGGAACTACGAGGCACAGCAGTAGAGCGATAACCCATCTGAATCCCGAAGTCTTATGACGGATCATAATCAACCACTTTCTTGAAAAGATCAGGTCTTGAAGTAGGTAATGATAAGAAGCGCCGCAGTCAATGCTTTCAGAGCGACGGGCGCCGCCGTGTCAGACCTTCAAAGCTCAATTTTCTGGAAACCCACGTAGTGGGTAACCTGTTTATAGAAACTACCGCCCACACAGACCCGCCTTTTGTTTTTTCCCGCCCCGCTCCAAGCGCGTTGGTTTATTCGATGACGTAAGAGCGGGGCGGGAAAAAACAAAAGGGAGATTCTTTGGGGGACTTGCTTGCTATAAACAGGTCACCCCTAACGGAAAGCTCTGCAAAAGGCACGGTTTTTGAGATGATGAGTTTCATTTTTGAAACCGATGCATGCCCAGGCCATCTTGCTTCCTTCCAACCGCTCTGGTTTTTCGATTTTCAGTATTTTT
>JACXTT010003517.1_pt1 | contig 24045 bp, 18 predicted proteins | sample 9270951 | NCBI WGS metagenome assembly JACXTT01 (sample SAMN15532306, study PRJNA645909) | rock metagenome | isolation source: weathered quartz diorite | place: Puerto Rico | collected 2017-06-21
CAGGGCTGCTGGAAAAGCCGGATCGCGGCGATGCCCGCCGCGCCGGCGGTCATACACGCGGCGATATTCGCTTCCCGAACACCGCCCAGCGCCAACACCGGCATCCCGACGGCTTGTGCCGCTTCGCGCAACCGTTCCAACCCGAGCGGCGGACCATATTCCCGCTTCGACGGCGTGTCGAACACCGGACCGAAGACCGCAAAGTCCGCGCCTTCCCGTTCTGCCGCGCGGACCTCGTCAACAGAGTGACAGGACATACCCGCCAGAAAACCCGCCGGCGCTAGAAGCTTCACTTCGCAAGCCGCCAGCGAGTGCGACGGCAGGTGGACGCCGTGCGCCCCACAGGCGAGAGCAACATCGGCGCGGTCGTTCACCAACACTTTGGCCCTCCGGCACGCGGCCAGCGCGGCCCGGGTTAACGCGCAAAGCTCGCGGGCGGTGAGGTCCTTCTCGCGGATTTGGATCCAGTCGACGCCGTCCGCATCCGCCGCCGCGATCGCCCGGAGCACTGCGTCTGTCCCGCCCGCCGCCTTTCTGTCAGTGATGTAGTAGCGGAGCATCAGAGCGGCTCATAATAGCGCTCCCCGGCGCACGCCTTACAAAGCAAGCGGCCGTCGCGCGCCACCTCCCGCTTGAAGTTGATCCCCTCGCCGCACTCGGCGCAGGCAATCCGCTCGCCCTTGAAGCCGGGAAATTCCTCCGGACCCAGGCGCACCCGCACCCACTGCGCGTCGAACAATTCCTCGTCCGGCATCTCGCGATAGGCGCGCATCTGCTGCGCATTGCGACTCTCGATCTGGGGATAAAGCTCGCGGGCGCGCTGCTTGGAGGATTCGAGCGCCGACACCCGCACGGCGCGGTCCTCCTTGACGTCGCAGAAGGTGGCCGCCATTTTCCCGAAGTCGCGGAACTTGAGTGCGCGCTTGCCCAGCCGGCAGCCGGTGACGATGGGGATGGCGTCGGTGGCGCAGCGGTCGATCTCGACGAAAGTCACCAGACGCTTGCGGTCCGCGCCGGCGGGGTCGTCGATTCCCAGCAGTCTGACTCCGTACAGCGCCATACGCAGTCCCAGGACTTGCCCCGCACACATGTGCCCGTGCGCGGCCTCGGCCAGGGTTTCATACTCGGCGAACGTCTTGAGCGGCATTTTACAGCACCCGGATGGACTCGGAAGGAAACTCGATCAGCCAGTCCTTATTATCCTTCTGTTGCGCGTAATCGGCGCGGCGCATCTCGGCCGTGATCCCGCCGGTGAACTCCACACGCGCCGATTGCGGCATCTCGGTGGCGCGCTTCACCTGGGCGATCACCTGGTTGACACCGGCGCGGGCGCCGTTGGCCGGCGAGACGCGCAAGTCGGCCGGATGGACGCAAAGCCATACGCGGTCGCCCAGCAGGTGGCCGGGCATGTAAGCGCCGCGCAGCTCAAAGCCTTCCAGGCGAAGGCGGCTGGAATTACGTCCCGGGTCGAGCCCCAGGATTTCGGCCTGGAACAGGTTGGTGATGCCCAGCAGGCGCGCCACCTCGGCGTTGGCCGGCTTGGACAGCACGGCCAGGGGGGAGCCGGACTGCACGATGCGTCCGCCGCGCAGCACCAGCATGGCTTCGGCGGTCTCGAAGCACTCCTCCAGGTCGTGAGTCACCAGCAGCACCGGCACGTTGAACTCGGCGCGCACCTGGCGCAGTACCGAGTACAGCTCGGCACGGAGAGGCGCGTCCAGGCCGCGTGCCGGCTCGTCCAGCAGCAGCAGCTTGGGAGCCACCAGGAGCGCGCGCGCAATGGAGCAGCGCTGTTTTTCGCCGCCCGAAACCTCGTGCGGGCGGCGGCCGGAGACGCCCGCCAGGTGGAAGCGCTCGATCATTTCATTGACGCGGCGGTGGCGCTCCAGCCGGGGCCGGCGCTCGGCCGCGAAGGCCAGGTTCTCGCGCAAAGTCATATGCGGGAACAGCGCGTAGTTCTGGAAGACGTAGCCGCAGTTGCGGTCCTGCGGGCGCAGGCTGACTCCCGCCGCGCCGTCGAACAGGATCTGGCCGTCGAGCTGGATACGGCCGGAATCGGGCTTCGCGAACCCGGCGATCGCTTCGAGGATCAGCGTTTTGCCCGCGCCGCTTGGCCCGAACAGCACAGTGCAGCCGGCGTCGAAGGCGAACTCCACGTCGAGCGTGAACTCGGCCGATTCCGGACCTGGAGAAAAGCGCTTGAGAATTTTGGCTTCGATCATCCAGTCACCTGCCGCCGCTCGAGGTGATTGGCGATGGCGAGCACGGCGATGGCGACGGCGGAGACGATGAGCACCAGCGTCCGCGCCAGCGCGCCGTTGCCGGCTTCCACGGCGTCGTAGATGGCCAGCGCCACGGTCTGGGTCCGCCCCGGAATGTTGCCCGCGATCATGAGCGTGACGCCGAAATCGCCCAGCGCGCGGGCGAAGGCGAGCACGGCGGCGGCCACGATGGAGCGGCGCGAAAGCGGGAAGGTGACGCGCCAGAAAACCGTCCACTCTGATGCGCCGAGATTGCGCGCGGCCTTCTCGTAACTCTTGTCGACACTCTCGAGCGCGGCCCGCGCCGACTTCACCAGCAACGGCAGCGCGTGAAACAGGGACGCCACCACCGCCGCCTGCCACGTGAACACCAGCGGAGCGCCGAACGCCCACTCGTATACTTTGCCGAACGCCGTCTCACGGCCGATCAGCACCAACAGGTAGTAGCCCAGCACGGTCGGCGGAATCACCAGCGGCAGCGTCGCGGCGGCGTCCAACAGCTCCTTACCGCGGAAGTTGCGGTTCGCCAGCAGGTAAGCCAGCCAGATGCCGGCAACCAGCGAGATCAGCGTGGCAAGCCCGGCGACACGAAGGCTCAACCACAGGGGAAACCAGTCAATGGCCATGCCGGAGAGTTCCCATTATAGCGGTTGCCGTTTACGGAACTTCGCCGAAAAATGGCGCAGGAACGGCGGCTGCTCGACGATCTCCATTCCGCGCAGCTCGCTCTTGCGGTCGTTGATTTCGAGAATGGCTTCGACCACGTAGTCGATGTGGCTTTGCGTGTAGACGCGGCGGGGGATGGCCAGGCGGAGCAGCTCATAACGCGCCTTGTCGCCGAACATCACCGAGCCGATTTCGACGGAGCGGATTCCGGCGTGCTCGTACAACTCCACGGCCAGCGCCTGCCCGGGGAATTCGCCGCGCGGAATGTGCGGCAGCATGCGGGCCGCGTCGATGTAGATGGCGTGTCCGCCGGGGGGCTCGACGATGGGCACGCCGTGGTCCGCGATGTGGCGGCCCAGGTATTCGGTGGAGGCGGCGCGGTAGCGCAGGTAATCTTCGTCGAGCACCTCCTCCAGGCCGACGGCGATGGCGTCCAGGTCGCGGCCGGCGAGGCCGCCGTAAGTGGGGAAGCCCTCGGTCAGGATCAGCAGGTTGGTCTCCTGCGCGGCCAGCCGGTCGTCATTGGTGCAGAGAAAGCCGCCGATGTTGGCGAAGGCGTCTTTCTTGGCGGAGAAGGTGCAGCCGTCGGCGAGCGAGAACATTTCCTGCGCGATTTGTTTCGGGGTTTTGTTCGCATGGCCCGGCTCGCGGCGGCGGATGAACCAGGCGTTCTCGGCGAAGCGGCAGGCATCGAGGTAGAAGGGGATACCGTATTTCGACGCCACCTCGCGGACGGCGCGGAGGTTGGCCATGGAGACGGGCTGGCCGCCGCCGGAGTTGTTGGTGACGGTGACCATGATCAGCGGGAAGCGGCCCGCGCCTTCGCGGCGGATCAATTGGTCCAGCGCGTCCACGTCCATGTTCCCCTTGAAATCCAGGCGGACCTGCGTGTCGGCGGCTTCGGGAAGCGGAAGGTCGACGGCGCCTGCGCCGGCGTATTCGATATTGGCGCGCGTGGTGTCGAAGTGCGTGTTGTTCGGCACCAGGTGGCCGGGCTTGCACATGACGGTGAAGAGGATGCGCTCGGCGGCGCGGCCCTGGTGGGTTGGGATCACGTGGCGGAAGCCGGTGAGGTCGCGGACGGCGCGCTCCAGCCGGTAGAAGCTCTCGCTGCCGGCGTAGGATTCGTCGCCGCGCATCATGGCGGCCCACTGCCCGGTGGACATGGCGCTGGTGCCGGAGTCGGTGAGCAGGTCGATCAGGATGTGCGCGGCGTCGACTTTGAAAAGGTTGTAGTGGGCGTCGCGCAGGCACTGCTCGCGTTCCGCGCGCGTGGTTTGCCGCAGCGGCTCCACGGTCTTGATGCGGAAAGGCTCTATGATGGTTTTCATCTGTCTTTATGGTAGGTGGGGCAGACTTCAGTCTGCCCGAAGGCAAAATTGTCTATGCTACTTCTTAATCCTAAAGGCGGTTATTCGTTTCTGAAGGGCATTGCCCCGTACTCGGCTGGCGTCGCGGCGTCGCCGGGATTTGAGATCGAGCATGCGGCGTTTTCGCGCCCCGTGCCGCTGCGAGCCGGTTTCGACGCCGTGGAACGGCACCTCCAGCGGATCGGCCGGCCTCGGCAGGCGCTTTGCGGGATGGAATTGCGGTCGCCGAAGCCGTTTACGTTTCAGGGCTTCAGCGATTTCAACGCGGGCTACGTGGACGTGCTGAAGAAGTGGGACGCGCTGGTGGACGGGCTGAACCCGATCGCCCGCACAAACGTCGCTCCGGAAGTCGCGCCGCCGGCGGAGCCCTCGCTGTACGCTTTCTCTTATACGATCCCGGCGAAGGACGCCCCGCTGACGTTCGTGGTCGCGGGCGCGGGGGAGCTGCCGGAGGGATCGCTGGACCCGCACGATGTGGTGCGGCGCGGCGAGACGTCGGCGGAGGCGCTGGTGGAGAAAACGCGCTTCGTCATGGGACTGATGTCGGGGCGGCTGAGCGGGCTGGGAGCGTCGTGGGCGCAGGCGACGGCGACGGAGATCTATACGGTGCACAATCTGCACGCGCTGATTGCGAAGTATGTGCTGACGCCGATGGGGGCGGGGGCGGCGCATGGCGTCCGATGGCATTTCTCGCGCCCGCCGATTGTCAGCATCGAGTATGAGATGGATGTGCGCGGTGTGCGGCGGGAGATTTTGCTGCCGGCATGAGGGGGGCGGTGCTTTTCTCGGTGCTTGTGCTGTCGCGAGCCGTAGCGCAGGACGCGGCCGAGATTCGCGGAACGGTACGATCGGTGAGCGGAGAGCCGATCCGCGATGCTTGGGTGGGAGTTGTAGCGGAACGAACCGTGTGGGCGCAAACATCCGCGACGGGCAGCTTCGCACTCCGAGCCAATGGCCCGGGATTTCTTGTGGCCAAAGCCGATGCATACCGGCCGTTGCTACGCGAGCTGAAGCCGAATTCCGATACTGTTGCAATTGCGCTGGACCCGGCGGACGGGACAGAATTGCGGTTGCGCGGCAGGTTGCAGAGGGGAATGGTCCCGGAGCTGAGGCTCGCTTTGCCCTTGGGGGTCAAGCCACAAATTGTTTACGACGACGACTACAGCCGAACCTTTGTTTATCATGGGTCTCAAAAGAAACCCGACGCAGTCGTGTTGTGGAAGGGCGTATACGTATCGAACGGATTACCGCTCATTAGCTCGTTTCGCCAGCACGAGAGTTTCGAAATTCGGGGCGTAAGATGCGCGGATCTCACGGGCGTTGACTTGCGGGCGAGAACGCCTGACGGCAGGCTCTCGCGCTGGGTTGGAGTGCCGTTCAACTTCGTGGAGTATGCACACGTTTCCGCGGACACCGCCAAATGCTTCGACCGCATGATCGACGGGATGACCTGTAAGTGATGCATCCGGCAAACACGGGCGTCGACGACTTTGCCGCAAGCCAAAGCACTTGTAGCGGGATTTCTCACTGATCGACGAGCGTCCTTAGGAGTCGGGACGCGGCAGGCCGGGAGCATGCGCCGCGTTACATCTTCTTGCGGATGCGCTTCTTCGCTGCCGAATCCGGCGCATGTTCCAGCGCCTGGTCATAGGCGGCCTTCGCTTCCGCCCCATTGTTGCGGGCCTTTTCCAGATCGCCCAGCCGCTCCCAGATGCTGCTGCTTCCCGGCTCGGCCTTCGCGGCGGCGCGCAGCTCGGTTGCGGCGCGATCGCGGTCGCCGGTCTTTTCGAGCAGGCCAGCCAGAGCCAGCCGGGCCGCCACGTACTCCGGACGGATCTTGAGGATCGCCTCGTATTCGGCGATCGCTTCCTTCGGCTCGGGCAACGCCGCGGCCAGCGACAGCCGCGACGGCAGGTAGCCCGCATCCTGGTTCAGATTCTCCCGCCACAGCGTCAACGCTTCCGCCTGGCGGTCCTTGCGCGTCACCAGCAGCACGGCCAGATTGTGCCGGGCTTCCAGCAGCTTCGGGTTCTTCTCCAGCGCCTGCTTGTAGAGCTGCTCGGCATCCTTCGGCTTGCCGGTGCTGGCCCTGAGCGATCCCAGCGCGTTCAGCGGCTCGCCCGCGTTTGGCGCCAGCTCGATCGCGTGGTGATACGCCGCTTCGGCGTCCTTGCGCTTGCCGAGACGCTGGTAGACCAAGCCGAGGTTATAGGGCAGGTACGAGTATGTCGGCGCGATCCGCATGGCCTGGCGGTAGGCTCTAATGGCCCCGTTGTAATCGCCCGATTCGGTAAGCGACAGCGCCAGGTTGTGCAGCGGATAGGCCCAGTGCGGAGCGTACCGGATGGCGTCCCGGAAGGCCGGAATGGCTTGCGTGAAGTTGGCCTGCTCGAGATACGCGATTCCCAAGGCGTTGTAAGCGTGCGCGCCTTTGGGGTCGATTCGGGCGGCGTATTCCAGCAGATCGGCCGCCTCGCCGTATTTCTTGTCGAAGAGCAGGGTGCGCCCGCGCATGAACGCCCCGCGGCCGTCCAAAAACAGCGACTCCGGCGTGAGGCGCTGCGCCGCGTTGTAGTACCGGCCGCCGCTTTCGAAGTCGCTCTTGGTTTGTGGTACCTGGTCGCCGGTGAGGTATTTCAGAATCACCTGCTGGGCCTGGTCTTCGAGAGCGATGCGCAGGCGGTTTTCCTGAATCCGGAACTGCTGCGGCGGCAGCTTGCCTTGCAGCGTCTGCAAAGCCGCAAAAGCGCTGTCCGGGCTGTCCGGCAAAAGACGCTTCTTCTCCAGTGCTTCCGTGTAGCGCGCGATCGCGGCCAGCGTGTCCGAGCCGAGCGTACCCGGCCCGGCCTGCCCCGCGGCCAGATACATCGGCGATCCGCCGGAATCGAAGATCACCGGGAAATCTGCCCGCGCCAGATCGATCCCCGGCTTTCGCTTGTCGGCCAGCGGCACGGCGTTGTCCATGGTTCCAAACTCGCGCGGATGCTGCTTGTCGCCGGTGGCCTTGGCCACCTCTGCCGTGACGTAGTTGATGGTCTCGTTGACGTCGATGATGCCGTCGTTATTCTTGTCGGCTTCGCCTTCCAGGCCCTTCAGCAGGTAGTAGCTGAACGCTCCGTGCCCGCCGCCAAACTCCGGGCCTTCCCGCGACAACTCGCGCGGACGGCTGGCCATCAGGCCCAGAATCTGCCCTTCGGCCTCTCCCAGTTTCTCGACAACGCTGTTCACCGTGGTGCTGCGAATTGTCCCGATCGTGCCGGCGCGGCACACGTCAACGAACACCGCCACGCGCCCCACCTTGGACAGCTCCTCCTGGATCAGCGTCTGGACTTCGGCCATCGGCAGCGCGGTGCCGCCCAGGTCCTGCGGGTCGCTGTCGTAGGTCAGGATGTAAGCGCCCTTGCTGCCCGGGCTTTCCACCGTGCCGTGCCCGGCGATCAGTATCAATACCGTGTCGTTCTTGCCGGCGCGCCCTTTGAGAAAGGTCTGGAAGGCGTTTCGCATGGCCGCCGTGGTCGCCTTTTCGTCGGTGAGAGTGATGACGTTTTCCGGCGGCAGCGCACCGCCCCGCGGGCTTTTCACGTGTTTCTCGAACACCGAAGCGTCGGCGTTGGCGAATTGTAGCCACAGATCTTGCGGCAGGCGCTGGTACTTGGAAATTCCGATCAGCAGAGCGAAGGACTGCCCGCCGCCGGCCGCCGCCGGCTGCGCCGTCTTTGCCGATGCCTCAATCCCGATTGCGTCGTTCAGCTCGAAAATCTTGCCTTTCACCCAGACCGCGTCCGCCCACATGCCGGCGATCTTCCGGTACTCGTCCACCGCGTTGACCTTCAGGTTGTATTTTTCGAATAAAGCCGCGCGAGCCACCAGCGCCGGCTGATCCTTAGGATCGGCGGTCAGGGCCTGGTCGAGCGGCGCGATCTCCGTCTTCAGCGCCGGCGGCCATTCCGCAGGAGGCGTCGCCTTGGCTTCCAGCGCGGCCGCGACGTCGCGCGTCATGCTGACGCCGTAATGCTGCTGGCTGGAATTGGTGACTCGCGCCACCAGCGGCAGGAAACAGGCGGCGATGGTCTTCTGCTCCGCGATCTTGCCGGTCTTGATCTTGAGCGCCTTGGCGTCGAACAAAGCTTCGCTCGAAGGCGCCAGCGTCTGCTGGCTCTTCGAAGGGCAGTACAGGAAGGACGCCGCTCCGGCCTCGCTGCGCAGTCCGTCGCCGGCGAACAGGATGTCGCCGGCGCGGGCGGCGAGCGGAGTCTCCGTGCCCGATCGCAGCAGCTTCGCGCCGCCCGGCGCCAGCATCAGGCCGACCGGTTCTTCCTTCTTTGGCTGCGCCCAAAGTGTCGCTGCCGCAGCCGCCAACAGCCACCACGCCCGCATCAGATTTTCTCCGCGAGAGAGGATGCTTTGGGAGCCGGCTTGGCGTGCAGCAGCGCCGCGGTATAGACGTTGAGCGGCACGGCTTTCCCGCGAATCGGCACCGCGCCGAGAAGAACCGTTTCCACTTCGCCTCCGGCCAGGTCTTTCGTCACCTGGCTCAACAACAACTGCGTCTTCATTTCCTTGTTCAGGCTTTCCAGACGCGACGCCAAATTGACGGTGTCGCCCAACACCGTATACTCCATCTTATCCTTACTTCCGATGTTGCCGACAACTCCCGGCCCGCTGTGGATGCCCACGCCGGTCTTGAACTGGCTGGGATGCTGTGTCATGGCGATGCCGCAGCGCAGCGCCCGCAGCGCGTGATCGCCGGCTTCAGTGCCATCGTCGTCGGAAAAAATCGCCAGGATGCCGTCGCCGATGAATTTGTTGACGTTGCCTTTGTGAGCCACAATCACGCTCACCATGCCGCTCAGGTAATCGTTCAGCAGTTCCACCACCACCTGGGCGTCTTTCTCGTCGCAAAACGACGTGAACCCGCGGATATCGGAGAAAAGAATGGTGACCATCTGACGCTTGCCCGACAGGCCGATGGAGCCGGTCTCGGAGAGCGTTTCGGCCACCTCCCGGCCCACGAACAGTTTCACGGCGCTCTGGAACAGCGCGCCCTTCTTCTCCGCCGTGAAGAACCGCCAGGCTATCGAGGCCATCAGGCTGATCAGGCAAGCCAGCATCATTTCCGAGCTGGAGACCAGCACCCCGAAACGGAAGAACACGTGCGAGATCATCGCCGCCAGTAGAGCGCCGAGAAAAATCCACTGCCCGGCATGGCGCGCCACCGTCAACACCGCCAGCGACGCTGTCAGCAGCGCCGTTCCCGCCAGCAGGGCGAATCTAAGCCATTCCGCCGCGGGGATCAGGTAGGCGTTGTCCAGCAGCGTACGCAAAGTGTTGGCATGAATTTCGACACCCGCTGTCAGCCACTTGTCCGCGCCAAGCAGCGTCGTGTAATAAGGAGTCGCGTGACGGTCGTCCTTGAAATCCGGCCCCAGTAGCACCGCCTTGCCCGCAAACCATTGCCTGAGCTGATCGGCCTTTCCCGCCCGCGCCGCCTCGATCACGTCGTAGATCGATACGCGGGGAAATGTATCCGGACCGCCGGCGAAATTGATCAGGATTTTCCGCTCCTGCGAGATTGGAATCTGGCGGGCCCCCCACATTAGCCTGGGTCCTTCAAAGCGAACCTCTTCGCCGCGGAATTTCTCCGCGACGCGCAGCGCCAGGCCGCGCCACGGCGGTTTCGAGGGATCTCCGCCCGGCTCCTCGATTAACTCCTGGCTGCGCACGAAGTCGTCGGCGTCCACGGTCAGGTTGGTCATGCCGTACGCGCCAAGAGAGGCCGCCACCATGTTGACCGGAACCGGCCATTTGTCCTGGTTCTCCAGCGTTCCCGGCACGATGCCGCAAATCACCGGCATGGTTTGCGAGGCCAGGATTACCGCCTCCGCCAGCTTCCGGTCGTTCTCCGGCTCGTACTTGTCCACCGGAACCAGAAACGTGACGTCGAGCCCCAGCGCCTTCGCTCCGCCGGCCGCGGCGGCCTGAATCGCTTCGGCATAATAGGGATGCCAGAAGACCAGAAGCTCCTTGTAATGATTCAGTGCCTTGTCGTCGATAGTGATAAGGACGATGTCGCGAGTGGGAAGCCTGCCGCGCAGAACGAAGTGCATGTCGCGCGCTTTTAAATGCAGCAACTGGAAGAAGCGGATGTGGCCCAGGCCCACCGCCGCGGCGACGCTCAACGCCGTCACCGCCGCGATGGCGATCCACTGCTTGCGCTGCTGCCCCGACAGAGCCATAAGGTTACGCTACACTCACTGCGCCGCCGGCGGCAATGGCGGCGTCTTCGGCCGCGTAATCGTATGCCGCCGGATTCAAGCTCGCGGGCGGATGCTCCCGCTCCCAGTCCACGCTACGGTCCATCGCGTCGTCCGCGCCGACGTGTTCCCGGTAGCTCAATTCCTCGCGGATGCGTCCGCTCGACGCCACCCAATGCTGGTTCAAGTTGAACGGCGGGCGCAGATGCGCGGGCGCTTCCCCGGCCGGCAGCGCCAGGATCTTACCGTTCCAGCGCGCCGCCCGTCCCACGCGCCGCACCCACTCGGCCTCGGTGCAGGCCTCGGGCTCGGCCACGTTATAGATGCGTCCCGCCGCGGCCGGACCGGTGGCGGCCAGAGCAATGGCTCGCGCGACGTTGTCGACGTAACCCCGCGAACCGCGCCAAGCCGCCGCCTGGGCTTCAAACAAGATCGCCGGCCGCCCGTCGTCCATGCGCTTGAGATAGGGATGGAGCCGGTGCAGCCGATCGCCTGGCCCGTAAACCATCGGCAGCCGGACCACCACGGCCGGTGTTTCCTTGTCGCCCAGGGCCTCGGCCTCCACCGCAACCTTGTCGTATGCCAGGTCCAGCCACGGGAAAACGTCGCGCAGCGCGGCCAGCGACTCCACGCCGTAAGCGGTCCGCGTCCGCAATGGAGAGTCTTCGGTCAGCGGGACCGGCTCCAGCGGCCCGGGTTCCGTCCCGTGAAGCACGCCGCAGGCGCGATACACATCCATGCTGGACACCGCCACCACGCGTCCGGTCACTCCACGGACCGTGGTCATCAGCTCACGCGCCTGCCAGGAGGAGCTGAGAATCATGTCCACCACCACGTCCGGATGCAAGCGCCGGAAAATGGGCTGGAAAGGCGTCATCACACTGCGCGCGCCGATGATCTCCGCCGCGGCCGGCGGCACGGACCGCGTTCCCCGGTGGAAAACGGTGACGGCGTGACCCATGCCAAGAAGATCGGCAGTTACGCGCGCACCGATATATCCGGTTCCTCCGATAACCAGGCATTTCATTGGGTCCTTGTGAACGGCAAACCCGTCTCTCAACGCGTTGCCGCCCTATCCTCCGGCGCGGACCGGATCTGTCCGCTTGGTCTGTCCCGTTATGCTACTAGGCTACACTGGTTCAGGGCATGAAGAGAGCTGCGCGGGGTGTCTTAGCAACCGGATTTGTCGCGATTCTGGTATGCTTTGCAACGGTTTTCACCAGCGGCCGCGCCGGAGCGCAGACTACGCAGGCACTGATTTCCGGCCGTTTGGTGCACTCCCGGACCGGCGCCCCGGTGGGCGGGGCGCGCGTGGAGTACACCAACGCCGCGACTGGCGTCAACGGGTCCGGCACGAGCGACGCGTCCGGATTTTACGCGCTTCCCATGCTGACGCCGGGCTTCTATCGCGTCCGCGTGGAGGCCGCCGGCTTCCAGGCCCGCGAAGTGCAGGAGCTGGAACTGGCTGTGGCCGCGCGCCTCGAACTCGACTTCACCCTGCGCCCACTCAACGACGTCTGGGAAGCCGGCCAGTACCGCAGCGTCTTCCTGCCCGGCACCGAAACCATCGTCACATTCTACGGTCCGGACGTCGACACCAGCCGGTCGGCGTCGTTTGAAGCCACGCGCGGCAAGCGCGGCGCGCTGGAATCCACAATCTCCGAAGTGATCAATCCGCTGCAGGTTCGCGACCTGCCGCTGAACGGCCGCGACGTTTACACGATGCTTGTCACGCAGCCCGGAGTCACCGCCGACACGGGCACCGCGCGCGGCCTGGGGCTTTCCATCACCGGCCAGCGGCCTTCGTCGTCGAATTTCATGCTGGACGGCCTGGAGAACAACAACTACCTGGTCACCGGACCGCTCACCGCCATCGCGCCCGAAGCTATCCAGGAGTATCGCGTCTCCACCAACAACTTCTCCGCTGAATACGGCCGGACCGCCGGGTTCGTGGCTAACGCCGTCTCGCGCTCCGGCGGCAACGCGTTCCACGGCCTTGGCTATTTCTACCTGAAGAACGATGCGCTGAACGCCAACGGCTTCCAGGAGAACCTGGCTGGCCTGCCGCGGACGCCCCAGAAGGAACGCCAACTCGGATTCCAGGTGGGCGGCCCCATCAAGCGGGAACGGCTGTTCTTTTCCAGCGCCTATGAAGACCTGCGCAGCCGCAGTCGCCTGGGCGAAGTGGATGCGTACCTGCCAACGCCGGAATTTCTGAAGTTCAACCTTCCGTCGCGAGCCTCGTCGAAACTGCTGACTCAGTACCCGTCGCCGGCGCCGGGCGACGGCCGCAACTTCATCCAGCTTCTGCCCTTCGAGCAGCCCGTTTCGGTGGACCGCAAGCTGGCGCTGGAACGCGGCGACTGGGTTTCCAAGCGCGGCGCCGACCGCGTATTCGGCCGTGTCTCCATCAACCGCGTCGCTCGGCCCGATTTCATCTGGACGCCTTACAAGGATTTTGTGTCCGGCCTCAACCAGCACACCCTGGGCGTCGCCGTCGGCTGGACGCGCACGCTGTCGCCGCGCGTGGTGAATGAAGCCAAGGCCGGCTGGAGCCGCGACAACCTGTGGTGGGACCGCGCGCATCCGGAAGTGCCCACGCTGCAATCGGCGGACGGCGTGGCGCTGCCCGGCAGCCCGGCGTTTTACGCTTACCGCAACGACAACAAGACCTGGGAATTTCTGGACAGCCTCATCTGGACCCGCGGGCGTCACGTCATCACGGCCGGCGGCGGCCTTCTGCTCCGCTCTTCGGAAGGCTACCAGACGGCCGGACGCGACGGGCAGTACCGCTTTGACGGCCTCATTCTGTTCGGCATCGACCGGCCCAGCGCATTCCGTGCCTCGGTGGATCGCCTCCCGCTGCCGGCGCTCCAGCAGCCGGGTTTCGACCGTACCTACCGCTACCGCCAGTTCAATCTGTTCGTCCAGGATACGTTCAAAGCCAGTTCCCGCCTGGCGCTGAACTACGGCTTGCGTTATGAAAGCTTCGGCGCGCCGCGCAACACGGGATCGGTGAAGGACGTCGTGATGCAATTCGGGCCTGGCAACGACTTCCGGGAGAAGCTGGCCAGCGGCAGGTTCGTGCAGCCCGGCGGCGGCGACCAGGAGCTGTACAAGGCGGACCGCAACAATTTCGCCGGGCGTTTGGGCTTTTCCTACGATCTCTCAGGCTCCGGGCGGACCTTGGTGCGCGCCGCCTACGGTATCTTCTACGACCGCCCGTTCGACAATCTCTGGCAGAATCTGCGCGCCAATAATTTCGTGCTGCCCGAGTTCACCCCCCGCGGTACGGTGGATTTCCTGGAGCCCATCGCGTCGGCGCTGCAGCGCTACACCAGCCAGGCCGAGCCGGCCGCCCGGTCCGACTTCCCCCGCGTGACGATCTTCGACACCAACATTCGCGACGGCTACGCGCAGACTTATTTCTACGGCGTCCAGCGGCAGATCAACAGTTCCTGGTCGGCCGAGATCGACGGGGCCGGCTCGCTCGGCCGCAAGCTGATCGTCACCGATAAAATCAACCGCGATCTGAACAGTAACGGAGGATTCATCTCCTACCGTTCTTCGCAAGGGTTGTCGAATTATCAAGCGTTGAGCGCGGTGGCCCGCTATCGCGCCACCCGCGCGCAGTTTCAGATGGCCTATACCTGGAGCCATTCCATCGACCATCAGAGCGATCCGCTCCTCGGCGACTTCTTCGACCTGTTGTTTACGCGCATCAGCAGCGGCGGAGGCCGGGACGGGCAGGCCGCGCTCACGCTGCAGGGCAACCTGCAGGCCGACCGGGGCAGTTCCGATTTCGACCAGCGCCACAATCTGGTGTTCTTCTCGCTGTGGGATCTGCCTCGCGCCTTTGACGGCCACGCGGCGGGCTGGCTTTTCCGCGACTGGAAGTTCTCGCAGCTCGCCGCCTTCCGGTCCGGCTTTCCGTATTCCGTGCGCGGCACGTCGCAGCTCAACTCGGATACCGGGATCGCTACCTTCAACAATCGCGCCAACCTGATCGATCCCCGCGCCGCGGTGCTGCCATCCCGAGTCGCCGTGCCCGGCGGCGAGCGGCTGCTGAATGTGGCGGCGTTCAGCGACCCCCCGGCCGGTGTGATCGGCACGTTGGGCCGGAACTCGTTTCGCGGGCCGGGTCTGTTCAACATCGACCTATCTCTGGCCCGCTCGTTCCCGCTCAAATGGCTGGGCGAGGCGGGAAGGCTGACGTTCCGCGCGGACGCTTTCAACTTCCTGAACCATGCCAACCTGAACAACCCGGCGACGCAGATCAATTCGTCCGATTTCGGCGATGCCACTTATGGACGACAGGGTCAGGCCTCCGGCTTTCCTGCGGTGTCCCCGCTGAACGAAACCGCGCGGCAGGTCCAACTTCTGCTGCGAGTGGAGTTTTGAGCTTGCCGCTTCACGCCGGGCTCGCATTGGCCCGGCGCATCTCTCAGGGAGACATCCGGCTGATGGCGCTGCTGGCCGGCTCGCCGTCCGCCGTGGAGCGCATCGGCGGCGGATGCGCCATATTCGCCGGAGCCGCGTCGCCCCTCACCCATGCCTGCGGCCTCGGCCTGGCCGGTCCGGTCAGCGAAGCCGAGCTCGAGCGGATGGAAGAGTTCTTCTTTTCGCAGGGGGCAAACTCGTCGGTGGAAGTGAACCCGCTTGCCGACCCGAGCCTGCGAGAGGCGCTCGACCGCCGCGGCTACCGCCTCGCCGAATTCGAAAACGTCCTGATCCGCAGCGCGGATTTGCCTCCTGCTGTTTTCTGCCCGCCGTCGATCCAGGTCTCGCGCTGCCTCCCCCAGCAGCAGGATCTGTGGGCGCTGTTGACGGCCCGCGGTTTCTTCGATCGCGATGAAGTCACGGCCGAGGAACTTGCCATCGGGTCGGTGCTTTTCCAGGCTTCGCAGTGCTTCCTCGCCGCAGTCGACGGGACCCCGGGCGGAACAGCCGCGTTGGCGATCTTTTCCGGCGCCGCTTACTGTTTTGCCGATTCGACGGTCCCGGCGATGCGCGGACGCGGTGTTCAGGCCGCCCTTATCCGGGAACGGCTGCGTGATGCCGCCGGACGCGGCTGCGACCTGGTCACCGCCTGCACCGCGCCAGGCACGCAGAGCCAGCGCAACTATGAGCGGCTTGGGTTTCAGGTGGCGTATACGAAGGTCGGCATGTGGCGGGAACGTCCGCGCTGAAGCGCCGAAATGGTAGACTAAGATTTCCCGTAGGATTGGGCGCGTAGCTCAGTTGGTTAGAGCGCCTGCTTCACACGCAGGAGGTCACAGGTTCGAGTCCTGTCGCGCCCACCATTCAAAACAAAAACGTTATTCGAATTTCGTGCTCGGTTTTGTCGCTGCGATTGCGCTGCGATAAGCGCTCCAAGCACTTTCGCGTCTAGAGAATGTCTAGGCCACACGAAGCACGATCTTGCCGTGTGACCTGCGTCTTGCCGCTCCCGGCCCACTGGGCGACATCCCGTGAACCCCTGGCAGGTTCCCGGCGATGTCCTTCCAGGCCTGGGCCGCGTCCTGGAGCGCGTATATGTTCGCGACGTCCGGCCGTATCGTCCCCTCTTCCAACAGTCGCGCGATTCTGCCGAGCCCTTCCCCTGACGGCGCGAGCCTCATCATCACGCCCGACACACGGTGCATCGCGGCCTCTTCCTGGGAGACGGGCTGGGTGGCAGAGACGAGGTAGCCGCCTTCCTTCAAGACCACGAACGACCGCTCCTGTATGTCGCCCCGGATCAAGTTGAAGACCACATCAACCTTCTCTCGCAGAACCTTCTCAAACTGCGCCTCTCGATAGTCGATGACCCGGCTGGCCCCGATGGAGTTGAGGTATGCCTCATCGTCGCCCCTTGCCGTGGCAATGACGGTGGCACCGGCATGCGATGCCAATTGCACCGCATAGGCGCCCACAGCGCCGGCACCACCATGGATCAGGATAGTTTGTCCCTTTTCCAGGTGACCGTGGGTGAAGATTCCCTGCCACGCAGTTTGGGAGGCCACCGGTACTGACGCCGCCTCCTCAAAGGAGAGGTTGGATGGTTTCCTTGCAATGGCCGCCGCCTTGACAGCCAGATACTCCGCGTATGCGCCCAATCCACTGGTGGTACCGAACACGGCATCACCTGGCGCACTTGCCGCAACGTCACTGCCAATCTGTTCGACGACCCCTGAAAACTCATGACCAGGTATCCACGGCAGGTCGATCGGGAGTATCTGTCTTGCCGTTCCGGAGGCCTCAACAAGATCCAGATGATTGACGGCGGTACTCTTGATCTTCACCAGGATCTCGTCGCGTGCGATCGTCGGTCGGTACATCGTCGAACGCCAACTGCCCACCGTATTCCAACAATCTGACAGCTTTCATGCGAGCTCTCCTTGAGTCTGCCCAGTGGGGCGCCACGCGCGGGCGCCTTAGAATTCAGAACATGCCGTTCGTGTTGGCGGCAGGGACGTTCGGCGCGAGATGCGCGGTCAAGGAATGCCGAGCGGCTGATCTCGCCGGCCAGCAACTGCCCTTGCAGCAGCGCGAAACTCACGCCGTGTGACGTAAGGTCGACGATGGATTCTCTCGTTTCAGCGCCCATTTGGTCGCGCGTGGCGGTGTGCCCAGTCGGGGAGCTTCGTGAGCGTGCGGCCGAACTCGCGTTCCAGGCCAGCGATGCCGGCGCTGTAGCCGACGCCCTCGAACCATTGCAGCATCAACGCCATATCCTTGCTGTACTGCCGGACCTGTTCGATTGGCGTCGGCGCGAACGTAATCGGCCGACCCAGCGCCTCCGTCAGGATCTCCGCCGCCTCCGGCATCGTTCGTACGTCACCGGCGAGATCGATCTCGCGGCGGTTCAAGGCGGCGGCATCGGTGAACGCGCGCGCGCCGAACCAGCCAATGTCGTCCACCGCAATCATCTGTAGCTTCGTGCCTTGCCCGAGCGCCCAGGCCAGCGTGGAGCCCTGGAGACTGAAAGGCGCTAGCAGGTTCTCCATGAAGAACACCGGACGCAGGATCACATGCGAGGGGAAGCGAAGGCCGCGCACGGTTTCCTCGATGCGCCACTTGTTGTCGAAGTGCGGGATGCCCGTCCGCTTGTTCGCCGATCCCACGGATGTGTAGACGTAGTGTTCGACGCCGGCCTCGCGCGCCAGCGTCGCAAGACGCTTGCCCTGCGCCTCTTCCCGCTCGACGCCCGCCTCCCCCGCGTTCTGCACGCCGAAGACGCCCCACGCGCCGGCCAACGCACGGCGCAGCGTCGCCTCGTCATCGAGATCGCCCTTGACGATGTCGACGCCATGGCGCGCCAGCGCCGCCGCCCGCTCGCTGTCCGGCTTGCGCGTCAGGCCGCGCAGATAGAACCCGGTGCCCTGCAGCGCCTGCGCGACCGCGCCGCCCTGATTGCCTGTCACTCCGGTGATGAGAATCGTTCGATTGCTTGTCATGGCTGAAACCTCATTTCTTGCGCCCGGTGTTCTTCACTTAACACTGGGCTGTCTTCTGTGCCGCCCCTCCTCAGGCTTGCGCCTTCGAGCGCGACTGGAACAACCCGGCAAAGGCTGGTCGGACGTCGACGAAGATCACCGCCCACAGTACAGACACGAAGAGGGCCAGCGGAAGCCCGCTCGGGGCCATCAAGGCGTGGAAAACAAGAATGTTGACGATCACCGGCGCCAGCACGGCAACCGCCATCGGCACGTAACGGTTGACCAGCAGAAGTACCGCTGCCATGACCTGAAACGCGAAGATCACCCACAGGTAATGCGAGGCGTACAGGGCGCCCATGAACTGTCCTGCAATGCCCCCCGGCGGGGGCAGGGGAATGAAGTTCAGGAAGCCGTTCAGGCCGAAAACAAGAAAGATCACGCCCGCCAGATATCGGGCGATTGCGGAAGCGGTTTTCATAACCAGGTTCTCCTTTTCGGTTGGCAGCCATGAGCCACGGTGCCAATCATATTGATGTCAATATAGTTGATGGTGTATACTTCGGGAAGATTCAGGAATCTTATGGCCCACGGTATTCAGGAGACGTCGCACGTTTGGCTCGTCATGTTGAAGGCGATGCGCGCGTTGACGCGCTATGCAGCAGCGGGAATCGAAGGAACTGGACTTGGCGACTCGGATTTCCGCGTGCTGGAAGTGCTGCTCCATAAGGGGCCTTTACCTGTCAATACGATAGGCCCGATCGTCGATCTCACCCCAGGTTCGATCAGCATTGCCGTGGACCGTCTCGTCGCGAAAGGCTTGGTCAGCCGAGTCGAGAGCGCCGACGACCGGCGCGTTCGGATCGTCGCCCTCACCCCGCGTGGCAAGGACCTCATTGTTCCAGCCTTCCGAAAGCATGCAGGACAGATGAAAAGAGTGTTCTCTGAACTGAGCCCGGAGGAGCTTCGCGCGCTAGAAGAGGCGCTGAAGAAAGTCGGCAAGCGCGCTGACGCGCTCATGGAGCAGAGCTGAATTGCACTCAGCGGTTTTCTTTTGAGACTCAAAAACCGGTCCTGGAAGAGGCTCCGGGGAAGGCCTCACATTTTAAGAATGAGTGGTGGCAATTCCGCGGTAGCGGAACGGGCGTCTTCGATCGACGAACCCTGGATTCGATCCTGCCAGCAGCACTTGGCGGCCATCAGAAAGCGTGTTGAGAATCGGCGAGGCGCCGAAGTCAAAATCGGGTTCCTCGCCTTTCGGGCAGCCTGCCTTGTCGCCCGCAAGGCACGCCAAATTCCAGCGGTCCCCTTCCATCAGTTTTCGTCCCCAGGCGATCTTGCCGGAATCCATCTCGATGGCGACCACGGAATCACCGAACCCTTCTTCCGGGTCGCTGTAGTGGTCACCTGTGGCGACGTAAATCAGGCGGCGTTTCGGGTCGATGGTCGGCGCGGACCAAATTCCGCCGCCCGAGGGTCCCCACAGTTGCGTGCCGGATGGGTTCTTGCGCGTGCGTCGCGGCGCTGCCGGGATGACGTACGTTTTCCAAAGCTGTTTGCCGGTTTGGGCATCCAGCGCCACCAGGCTGCCGCGAAACGTACAGCATTCATATTTCGGATTGGCTGCGGCGCCTTCCTCGAAGGAAGCCACCGGGACATAGAGGCGGCCTTCATAAAGCTGTACAGCGCCGGTGATGCGCGCCAGCGGGTGGTCGTCCACCTTGACTTTCCAGAGTGCCTTGCCAGTGATCGCATCGACACCGTAAACCCTGGCTTCCCGGTCGCCAAAATAGGCGGCAAAGCCGGCGGAGGGGAAACGGGGCCCAATACTGATGGCCGAGCGCACACCGGCAGGCGACGCTTGATAGAGCCAATAAGTACAGCCGGACCTTGCGTCGAGAGAGTAGACGACGCCGTTCTGGCTGCCCACGAAAACCCGCCCTCCCACTACGACAGGTTGCGACCATGCAAACGTCGCCAGCGGAAAACCAACTGCCCACTTGAGCTTGAGGCGCGATACGTGGCCGGCGGTGATGCCGGCCATCTCCGCCGGCTGAAATCGGCTGTTGCCGGTATCGGCCCCCCCAGCCGTTCAAGCGCGGGCCCGAGAGAAGATCGGACGCCGCCGGATCCGGCCTGGCAAAGGCCTTCAGGCGCCGGTAGCGCCGCCGCGCGAAACGCCTCAACAGGCTTGCCCAAAAGGTAGGAAGCAACCGCACGCTTCTCCTCGCCGGTGAGCGTCGCAACCCGGGTCATGAGGCCGGTGTGGAGCTGGGCCATAATTGCTTCGGTCGGTAAGTTGCGAAGCGCATCGCGTCGTGCCGCCGAGCCGGTATTGTATTGTCTGTTTCATGGCACCGGGCGCAGTGCCTGGAATAGACTGCAGCGCCGTCTGGCGCTTGCGGAAAAGCCGGAGCAGCGCCGAGAGAGACGATGACTATGTTCAGCAGATACTTGAGCGCCTTCGCCATATTCTTAGCCTCCAGATCTCAGACCCTGGGCAAGGTCCAAAGTTTTCACCCGCGGATTCCATTTCTACCTCCCGGGTTCAGAAAGCGATACACCCAACAGTCGGCTAAGTTTAGCCGATCAAGAAGCAGATCCTGCCGGATATGCGATTAGCTCTTCGCTATGCAGGCCGGCGGCCACCAGTCGTGCCTGGTAGAGCAGGCTCGCAGTGCCGGCAGTGAGAGACATGGTAGGGCATCTACCCAGTAAAGGCAAAATCTGGGTAGAATATCTACTGACATCATGGCAAAGCAAGGATCCGACCGAATCGAGTTGCTGCAAGGAACGCTGGACATGTTGATCCTGCGGACGCTGCTGTTTGGCCCAGCGCACGGCCATCAGATCGCGAAACGTATCCAGCGGACTACCGACGACCTGCTGCAGGTCGAGCACGGATCCCTCTATCCTGCCCTGCATCGGCTGGAGCGCAAAGGCTGGATCGCGGCGAAGTGGGAGCCCACAGGGAAAGATCTGAAGCGTGAGTTCAAGTACTACCGGCTCACTGCTGCCGGAAGGAAACAACTCGCGGCGGAGGAGTCGAAATGGAAGCAGATGACAGGTGCGATCGCGCGAATCATGTGGCCGGCGGAGGAGGGTTGAAATGGATTTGTGGAGGCGGAAGCAGCGCGAGGAGGATCTGGATCGCGAGCTGCGCTCGCATTTGGAGTTGGAAGCTGCGGAGCAGCAGGAAGCCGGCCTACGCCGCGATGAGGCGCGCTATGCTGCGCAGCGTGCTTTGGGCAATGCCACTTCGATAAAGGAGGCAGTACGCGATATGTCGGGATGGACATCCCGGGAGCGTTTTGGGCAGGACCTCCGCTATGCGGCGAGATCGATGCGCCGGAATCCGGCTTTTTTTCTTTCTGCGATTCTGATCCTGGCCCTTGGCATTGGCGTCAATACCGCGGTCTTCACGGTGGTTCGTTCGGTCGTACTGAATCCCCTGCCGTTCCCGGACGCACAACGGCTGGTAATGCTCTGGAAGAACAATCGGAACGATCCCGGCAACCGCAGTGGTGTAGCCCCGGCCGATTTCCTCGATTTCCAGCAGCAGGTTCGCTCCTGTGCGGCGGTTGCTGCGTTCACCAATACATTCTTCGATGTCACCGGCGTGGAAGAGCCGTATCGCATAATAGCCGCCCGCGTCTCCTCCAACTTCTTCGCGACACTCGGCGTGCATCCGGCGGTTGGCCGCGACTTCACGCAGAACGACGATCAACCAGCCGCGAACCGAGTCGCGATTCTGAGCGACGCCCTCTGGCAGCGCCGGTTCAGCGCTCGTCCGGACGTCATTGGGGACGACGTTAGCTTGAACAATGAGCGGTACACAATCGTAGGCGTGATGCCGGCCGGCTTTGTATTTCCTGAAGTAACGGGCCTCGGCACAGTGCCCGAGTTATGGACTTCTCTGCGATTCACAGACGAACGGACACAGCGCGGGTCCGGCTACATGCGCATTGTGGCGCGGCTCGGTCCGGGAGCATCCCAGGCGACGGCTCAAGCCGAGTTGGAAACGTTGTCGCGGCAATTCGAAGCGTCGCAACCCCGCGCGTACGGAGGCAAGTTGCTGACCGTGGTTCCTCTTCATCAAGAAATCGTTCGTGGAGTGCGCCGGCTACTGCTCGTACTCTGGGGAGCCGTGATCTGTGTGCTCCTGGTTGCCTGCACCAATCTGGCGAATATGCTCCTGGTGCGCGCCACATCGCGGACGAGGGAACTGGCGGTGCGCGCAAGCCTCGGAGCCAGCCATTGGCGCCTGACCCGGCAACTGTTGACGGAAAACGTTGCCTTTGCCGTATGCGGCGGTGCGGTTGGATTGGCGCTCGCATTCGCGGCGATCCGTACCCTTCCTGCCATGGGGCTGATCAGCCTGCCGCGGATGCAAGAGATCGCCATGGACGGATCGGTCCTCACCTTCAGCCTAGGCCTCTCCGTTCTCACTGGGGTTTTCTTCGGTGTGTTGCCGGCCTGGAGGATTTCGCGCGTTGATCCGCAGCGGTACATGCAGGAAGCGAACCGCGTAACGGGAGGGCGCGGGGCGAATCTCCTTCGTGTGGTTTTTGGCGTGATTGAGGTATCTCTCGCTCTCCTGCTGGTGACTGGATCCGGCCTGCTGATCCGCAGCTTTCTGACCCTGCAAAAGGCCAACCTCGGCTTCCAACCAGAGAACGTCCTTACCTTCGAGTTGCCGCTGCCAAGCGGTAAGTACGAGCGCAAACAGGCCCCCGCCTACTATCAGGAGGTAGCGGAACGAATCTGGAGATTTCCTCACGTGCAAGGTGTTGGCATGATCAGTTACCTTCCTCTGGCGGGGAACGTGTTTGGATGGGGCTTTCTGATCCAAGGACGTCCCACGCCGACGGGCGCACCTATGCCTTACGCCGAATATCGAATTGTCAGCCACGGCCTATTTTCCGCTTTGAGGATTCCCATCAAAAAAGGACGCGGCTTCGAAGAGCAGGACAAAGTAGACGCTCCTCCCGTTGGCATCGTGAACGAGACGATGGCGCGCCGCTACTGGCCGAATGAGGACCCGATCGGGAAACAGTTCCGGCTCGGTGGGCCGCAGTCGATGTTCCCATGGGTGACCGTGGTCGGCGTCGCGAGCGACGTACACTACGGTGGTGTCGACGTACCGCCTGAACCAACGATCTACCGGCCGCTTTCGCAAGCGCCGTCAACCGCGCTGGCGGTAGTTGTTCGAGCCAGCGCGAATCCGATGGGGCTCGCCGGCCCAATCCGGAACGAAGTGCGCAGCATTGACCGGAGCGTGCCGTTACTGAACGTTCGCGAGTTCGCCTATTTTGTCTCGGAGTCGTTTGCGCTGCGCCGTTTTGTGCTGATCGTGCTCTCTACTTTCGCGGGACTGGCTTTGTTCTTGGCGGCATTCGGTATCTATAGTGTCGTAGCCTATTCCGTGACTCAGCGTACGCAGGAGATCGGGTTGCGTGTCGCGCTAGGCGCGCATCGCGGCGATATTCTGAAGTTGGTTCTGACGCAAGGAATGATGGTCTCGATAACAGGAATAGCGGTCGGGCTAATCGGAATATTCGCATTTGCGCGAGTGATGACCAGCTTGCTCTACAATGTGGCACCCACCGACCCGTTCACGATCGCGGCCGTATGCGTCATCTTACTGGCAGTGACGGTCACTGCGAGCTACTTACCTGCCCGACGTGCCCTGCGAGTTGACCCTATGGTCGCGTTGAGATACGAATAACTGCGGCAAGGAAATTCGGAGGCTGCGATCGAGCGGTCAGCCTCTCCTGGTAGGATACTCAAAGCTCCTGCCTGGTCGCCTAGTGAAAACATTACGCGGAATAGCATAGAAAGTCAGGCGTGCTCGGCGATTCGCACCTTCAGATCGAGCTTGCCTCGAAGGGTGTTCACCATAATGCAGCCCCGTTCGGCGATCTCGACCAATTTTTCGAATAAATCCCGATCCTGGCTATCGGCGGAAACGCAAAGCCCAATTTGGGAAAACCTGGCCGGGCAACCCTCGAACGTTCCGATCCACCCGGTTTGAACAACCCCCGCACCACCCCCCCCTGGCTTTATCCCCTCCCCC
>JACXTT010003518.1_pt1 | contig 24044 bp, 19 predicted proteins | sample 9270951 | NCBI WGS metagenome assembly JACXTT01 (sample SAMN15532306, study PRJNA645909) | rock metagenome | isolation source: weathered quartz diorite | place: Puerto Rico | collected 2017-06-21
GTGGCGGATGTGGAGAAACTTGCGAAGGAAGGAAAGCTGCGCGACCTGCCCGGCTTCGGGGAAAAGAGCGAGCAGAACATTCTCAAAGCCGTGGAAGTGTTCAAGAAATCCTCGGGGCGCTTTCATTTGGACAAAGCGGAAGCCGCCGCAGACCAGATCGCGGCACACATCAAGGCGGCGGGCAAGGCCGTGGATTCCGTGACGCCTGCGGGGTCTTTGCGGCGCGGAAAAGAAACAGTGGGAGATCTGGATCTACTTGTTACTCTTGCCGACGGGCGCACCTCGCAGAAGCACGTGGACGCGCTCGCCAAACACATCCTGACTTTTCACGGCATCGATCAAACGCTGGCACACGGCGAAAACAAGGTCAGCTTCACGCTGCAGGACGGATTGCAAGTTGACGTCCGGCTGCTCGAAAAAGAGAACTTCGGTGCGGCGCTGCTTTATTTCACCGGGTCGAAGGAACACAACGTGTCATTGCGCGGCCGCGCCAACGACATGGGCTACACGCTGAACGAATACGCTCTGGCGACTCTGAAGGGTGAGAAGCGCGTAGCAGGCCGCACGGAAGAGGAAATCTATTCGAAGCTCAAGCTCGATTACATTCCTCCGGAACTCCGCGAGAATGCCGGTGAGATCGCAGCCGCCGAACAGCATAAGCTCCCGCATCTCGTCACGCTGAAGGACATGAAGGGCGACCTGCAAATGCACAGCACGGCCAGCGATGGAAAGAATTCCATCGAAGAGATGGCCGAAGCGGCGCGAGCGCTCGGGCACGAATACATCGCGATCACGGACCACTCGAAAGCGGTGACGGTGGCCAACGGGCTCGACGAAAAACGCATGGCCGCGCACATCAAGAAAATCCACGCCGCCAACGACAAAGGCCTCGGCATCCAGGTGCTGGCAGGGGCGGAAGTGGATATCCTCAAGGACGGCTCTCTCGACTACTCGGACGAAATCCTGGCGCAGCTCGAGGTAGTGGTCTGTTCCATCCATTCCTACTTCAATCTTGATCGCGCCGCCATGACCGAGCGCATGCTCGCAGCCATCGAAAATCCTTACACACAAATCATTGCTCACCCGACGGGGCGGCTGCTTCTGCGGCGCGATCCGATCGACTACGACATGGAAAAGATTCTTGGGGCTTGCGCCAAACACGGCGTGGCCATGGAGTGCAACTCCTACCCCGACCGCCTCGACCTAAAGGACGTGTACCTGCGCATGTGCAAGGACCGCGGCGTCAAAGTGGTCATTTCCACCGACTCCCACAACACGGGAAACCTTTCCTTCATCCGCTATGGGGTAACCATGGCACGCCGAGGCTGGCTGGAAAAACACGACGTCATCAATACCCTGCCTACAGCACAATTCCTGGAAAAGCTCCGCGCTAAGCCCGGTGACGCCGGCAAGAAACAAGCTGCCAAGGGACACCGCTAACGCAGTTCTTCAGCCGCTGCCTGGCCAAGATGGAATCGCGTTTGCGGCTGCTATGGCCGGAGGTCGTCCTGGGCACGATACAAGTTGACTTTGAGTTCTGCGAGGCGTAGAAACAGTGCACTGAATTCCACCTACCTTGGTATTAGACGGAGGCACGCCCATGAAGCGAATCCTATTCGGGGGGATCCTCACCGCGTTTTTCGTTCTGTTGCAACCTACACGAGTCCCTCTAGCTGATGAAAAAAAAGCGCCCACACCTTGGGAGATGGCGGGAGACTTCAAGGTGTTAAGGGTATGGAAGACAACTGCGTTGGAACTTCGCTATCCGGAGGTCGCCATGCTGCAGCTCACAGAAAAAAGCCGGATAGAATTACAGACCAACCCCTTGGCATTTCTCCAGAAGTACAACATCTTCGATAAAACGGATAGTGTGCAAGGTCAGTTTGCAGTACGTCTCATAGAGCCGAAATCCGCGTCGAAAGACCCTATGTTCGCGGTTGTGGTGCACGACTTAGGCACATACTCAGCTGTCTGCACTTTTGAGGTAACGGATATAAGGTCGCACTGAAACCTGAAACGCGCCCGACGGAAGCTCAACTCGAGAAATAGATAGCGGGCGAAGTCTCTAGGGTGGGAATCCGATTCGGCGCAACAAGTCCTGGAAGTGGGGCTCCTTGCGTAGCGGGTCGAATGCGTCATCCGCTCTGAGCCACGTCAGATAGCGATCGCGTTCGGCATAGCCCTGATCGAGAGCAGCGAGCGCCTGTTGCTGCTCGCCAAGCGCGGTGTGAATCATCGCTAAGTAGTATGGCGAAACATAGCCGTGCCCGGCCCGCTCGCGTAATTCCTCAAGAAGCTTCTTCGCCTCAACCCTCTTGCCGAATTCAGCATAAGCTCGCGCCAATCCCACCAGCCGAGAAGGAGCACGGCCGGAAAGAGCCACGGCTCGCTCGGATTCAGAAATAGCCTGCTCACGCATCCCTTTTGCACGATAGCTCTGACCGAGACAAGCATGTGCGCCGTCGGAGTTGGCGTCCAACTCCAGCGCCTGCTGGCACTGCTCGACAGCGCGGTCGTACTGCCGGACAAAGTAAAATGTCCAACCCACGTTGACGCTGGTGTAAAGGGAAAGTGGATCCAGTTGCTGGGCGCGCCCGACCTCTAGGAGAGCTTCGTCGAAACGGGCCAGACCCAAGAGGTAAGAGGAGTAGGTGCGGTGCGTTTCCGCATCGTTCGGATTCAGTCCAAGGGCCCGCTTGAACTCTTTCTCGGCGCCAGTCCAGTCCCAATCTCCGTAGAACCTGATGCCCGCGAGCGCAGTATGTGCCTGAGCCAGGGTATCGTCGAGTTCCAGGGCCTTGAGTGCGTACTCCTTGGCCTTCGGTATCGCTTCTTTCGCCGGAAGATCAGGGGACACAGAGTAATAGGCAGCCAAGGCCGCATAGCTGGCGGCATAATTGGGGTCGACTCGCACAGCTTGTTCAAAGTACCCACGGGCTTTCCTAGTTTCTTCGGCCGAACCCTTGTGCCAATGGTAGCGGCCTTTGAGATAGGCCTCTTGCGCTGCCGCGTCCACTTGCCGGCCGCTCGCCAGCCGCACCTTCTCCTGGGGAGTCAAGGTGACGTCAATTTCATGGACAATCGCGCTGGCGACTTCTCCTTGCATGATCAGGGCATTTTGCAGTTCCCGCTGATAGCTCCTGGACCAGAGTTGAGAATCTGTGGGGCCATAAACCAGCCGCGCCGTAACCTTCGCAAGTCCGCCGGAACGGGACACGGATCCTTCGACGATGGCGTCCACATTCAACTCTCGGGCGACCTGATCGAGCGGCTTCCGCGCCCCCTTATAGCGCATCACAGAGGTGCGAGAGATGACTCGCAGGGCCTGGATTTGACCCAAGTCGGTGATCAGCGCTTCGGTCATCCCGTCGGCAAAATAGTCTTGTTCGGCGTCCCCGGTGAGGTTGTCGAAGGGAATCACCGCCAGCGATCGAATCTGCGTGGCTCGAGAGTGGCCAAGCAATCGGTCGCGCAGTCCGCCGACGTTCATCGCTATTAGCCCTACGGCAAGAGTCAGCAACCCAGCAGCGCCGTAACCGGTCATCTTGACAACCCTGCGCCAAGAGGACGGCGGAGGAGGCGGCGCGTACCCAGAAGAGGATGACTCGAGCCTGCGCAGGTCCACCAGGAGTTCCGTTGCGGATTGGTAGCGCCGATCAGGATCTTTGTCCAAACACTTCAGGATGATGGTCTCGAGCGCCGTGGATATGCGGGGGTTGAGTGCGCGTGGCGCGACCGGGGGTTGGTGAAGGACCGCATCCATGAGCCGAGAGGTCAGCACTTCCGGGAAGGCCCTGCGGTCCGTGGCCATCTCGTAGAGTACAGCGCCAATCGTATAGATATCCGCGCGCGCATCCACTCGCTCGCCCATGAGCTGCTCCGGCGGCATATATGGAAGTGTGCCTGCGGCCGCTTGCGACTCGGTAAAGGTTTCCGTTGTTCCTTCACTCACCGGCTGCAGCAGCTTCGCCAGCCCAAAGTCCAGTATCTTCGCTCGTCCCTTTGCAGTGATGGCGATGTTCGCGGGTTTCAGATCTCGATGGACGATGCCGCGCTCGTGGGCCTCTTCCAACGCCGCAGCAATCTGTATTCCGAGTGCGACCACTTCTTTCTCCGATAGCGTTCCTCTGATAAGCCGATCCGCAAGCGTTTTTCCAGGGACGTACTCCATGACAAGAAAGTCCATCCCATCCTGTGTGCCGAACTCATAAACGGTTTCGATATTCGGATGGTTGAGCTTGGCCAAGGCCATGGCCTCTTTGCGGAAGTGCCGACGGGCTGTGTCATCGCTCAGGGTACCGGAGGGCAGAACTTTCAGCGCCACATCGCGATCGAGCTGCTCATCACGGGCGCGGTAGACCACACCCATCCCTCCGGCGCCCACTTCTTCAAGGATGCGGTAATGGCCCAGTGTCTGGCCAATCATGAGGAGGGACCCGCGCTGTGCGGACCATGTTAGGTCGCCACCACCGGCAAGTCAACGTGCAAGCTCGGGGCGGCTATTCCCTTCCTTTCGGTACAGAGCGGAAGTGGCCGGTGGGGAACATTTCCACTCGGACTGACGTATATTGTGTGAGAACCCTACTTTACGGAGGCTTTCTGCTATGAAGCTCATCGTTACCCGCACAGGGTCCATCGGGATGGGAATCGCCTGCGCTGCCCTGTTGGTTTCGACCCTGGCCGCGCCCCAGGCCCGGGCCGAAGAGGTCGTCAAGTCCTACACGGTTGCTGGACGGGCCAACGTACAGGTGAACACCAATGACGGAGGGGTTCGCATCAGCACCAGCGATACGAAACAGGTTGAATTTCGCGTTGAATACCATGGTTTTGAGCTGGGTAAGAACCTCACCGTGGAGTCCCGGCAGAACGGTGACACTGTCGAGTTGACCGCTCGCATTACCGGGCATTGGAACTGGAATTGGGGCAAGAATACCAGGGGATTGCATATTGAAGTCCGGATGCCGCGCGAAGCGGACCTGAAGGTTGAAACCGGCGACGGCGCGGTTCAAGCGGATTCCATCCATGGAAATGTATTTGTCCACACTGGAGATGGTTCCGTGAAAGCAAATTCCTTGACCGGGAGCATCGATCTGCACACGAACGACGGCAGCATCACGGTGGACAGCTTGAAGGGCGACATTCGCCTGCGCACCGGGGACGGGAGCATCGAGGCGCGCGACCTTGACGGGAAAGTGGACGCCGACACCGGCGACGGCCATGTCCGTATTTCAGGCCGGTTTGACGCCTTGAACGTGAAGACGGGAGACGGCAGCGTGGACACGCGCGTCCTGCCGGGATCGAAAATGGTTTCCAGTTGGACGATTCGTACGGGTGACGGGAGCGTGGACCTTGTGCTGCCTTCCGACTTCCAGACGAATATTGATGCCAGCACCGGAGACGGACACATCAGCCTGGGCGTTCCGGTAACCGTCGAGGGCACATTCAGCAATTCGCAGATCCACGGCAAGATGAATGGTGGCGGCCAGCCCCTGACCATTCATACCGGCGACGGATCCATTCGACTAAGCAAGAGCTAGGAAGAGCCAAATCACAGCCAAAAATGGCAGGTACTACCCTGTTGGTTTTAGTACCGGCATGGCGTGCACGGCTTCCCACACTTGTCCGCTTTTGACGACTCTCTTACATGCCCGTTTCTCTGTAAGTCACTGAAAATAAACACTGTTTCTTTGGCAGGGAATCTGCACTTCTCCGTCCGAAACTTCCGGAGAGAATTGTGATTGTGTTCCTTCTCTTGTGCGCGATCTTGATCCTGGTGGGAGTCTCGTTTATCAGCTCGATTGATTTCCCCGGCAGTCGGCGCCGTCCCTAGGGGTGGTCCGGCGGCATCGCACACTGGATGGTATTTTTTTGTACTCTTTTTTGGCCTTTTGGAATCAATATATCGACTGTACTTGTCTCTCCTAGTCTAGGTCCATGCCAGAAGGCGGGAGAAGGCGCAACAAGAGATCCCTGATGTCAGGCACGCTTCAGGGAAGGCGTGCACGCTGTGAGCGTACCTGACATCTCGGATTTCCCAAGCGAGACGGGAAAGGAGATTCCATGTCGACTGCTCCGCAGCAGCCTCCGCTTCCAACGCTGCCAGTTCAGCCGTTCAGACTCGATGTTCCGCTGCATGATTTGCTTCAGCAAACGGGCCGGCATCCTTCGCCGCAAAAGCTGGAAACTGAAAAGACACTTCCGGCCCCTGTTTTCCCGCAGCATCCAGAACTGCTCCATGAAATAGACGACGCGGATATTGCGGCGCACGAATACGTGGTCCGAACGGGCAAACGCCAGTGGCCTGCTTCACGGGTGTTCAAAACGATGCGCGGCTGGATGGTGCCCTATTTCAAGTCGCGAGTTCTGCCTGGCGACTTCCAGCCCATCATTGCGTACCTCTTCACCGAATGGAAATGCAATCTGGACTGTCACTATTGCTGGTCGTATGACAACCGCGTTAAGGGCATGACAGAAGACACTGCGAGGCGGGCCATCGATTGGCTGTACGAAACGCCCTGCCGGGTTCTCGCGCCCACCGGGGGCGAACCGCTGCTGCGTCCCGATTTTGTGCACAAGGTGGTCTATTACGCGGCCAAAAAGGATTTTTGGATTTACCTCGCTACGAACGCGCGACTGCTGCGGCCGGAAGTCATCGACCGCCTGGCGGACGCGGGGATCGCCACGATCAACTTTGCCGTGGATGCGGTCAAAGAAAAACCGGGATTGCCCAAAGCGCTCGAGCATGTGCGTTCGTATTTCAACTATCTCGTAAAACGCCAGTACCGCTATGGATACACACTCTTCTTCAACACCAATATTTGCCGGACGAACATTGACGACGTAAAGGAGCTTGCGAAGATCGCGCACGACAATGGAATCTCCATCACGTTTCACATCAACGAGGCACCGATGATGGAACAGTCGCACTTCAAGCATCTCCATGAAAATGACACGTATATTCATCCAGAAGACTTTCCGGTCGTGGACGATCTGCTGGATTGGCTCATTGACAAGCAGCGCCAGGGTTGGAAGATGGTGGATTCGATCGCCCGGCTGAACAACATGAAGGGCTTCATGCGGGGTGTAGGTGAGCACTGGGGTTGCCGGGCCGGGCAGAATTGGCTGATCATTCGAACGGACGGCACTTTGGCGCCGTGTTTTCCCATGTACAACGCCGGGTACGACTGGGGCAGAGTCGAAGAGCAGAAGTTTAATTTGAAGCAGCTTGGCGAAATGAAACAGGGCTGTGAGCCCAACTGCTTCTCCACACTTGGCTATAACGTTGCGTACTGCTATGACATCATGAGAGTGATGAAATGGCTGTTGAAGCAGGCTTCGCATGGCTTCCAGGGCGTGACGGGCAGCTTCGAATAATCAGGCCACCGGAGCTTGGCCCTCTTCAAGCGAAGTCGCCGAGGAACCGCTGGATTCCAAAGCGGCCCTTCCAGCACTCCTCAAGTTGGCGCATAATCGCAGTGCCGATTTGCGACCCATGACCGCTTCGCTATCGAACGTTAAGCCACCACGCCTGTCGCGCGTTCGCGTTTGGACGGTCCTCTTTCTCATTTACTCGGCGATCTTAATCGTCGAGTTTGAATACAGGTACCTGGACGATCTTTCGCGGCAGCACGCGGGAACTTTCGGCCGGCGGCTGCTCGAAGAGGCTACGGGCGTTTATTCCGTCTTCTTGCTTCTTCCATTTGTTTTTCTATTTGCGCGCTACTATCTATTCGAATGCCAGGGCTGGGCGCGGCGGATCGCCCTGCATCTTTCCGGAGCGGTTCTCTTCTCTTTTCTTCACACCACCATGATGGCTCTGAGCCGAAGAGTTCTTGCTCCCGCGTTGGGGCTCGGCGAATACGACTACGGCATCATGACGTACCGCTACCCGATGGAGTTTTCGAAGGATCTCCTCAGCTATACGATCATCGTACTGGCTTACTACGCGTTCGAACGCTACCGGATCACGGAGGCCGAAAAACTGGCGACGGCGGAGCTGCAAGCGAAGCTGGCGCAGGCGCAGCTAGAAAACCTGCGGTTGCAAGTGCAGCCGCACTTCCTGTTCAACACGCTCAATACGATTTCGTCCGTGATGTACGAAGACGTGCGCGCAGCCGACGCGATGATTACGCAGCTCAGCGATTTGCTGAGACTGACGCTGCGGGCTTCGCGGGCGCAGGAGATCCCCCTCGAGGAAGAGCTGCAGATTGCGCGGCTGTACCTGGACCTGATGCAGAAGCGGTTCGAAAACAAATTGCGCATCAGATATTCGATTGATCCGGCGCTGAAGAATTCGCTGGTTCCACAACTGATCCTGCAGCCGTTGCTGGAGAATTCGCTCCGCCATGGAATGGCGGCGGGTGAGGCGGCGATGGAGATTTCCATCACGGCGCAGCGCGAGAACGGCAGCGTGATCCTCCAGGTTCTCGACACGGGTTGCGGCCTGGGTTCGAGAGGGCCGGCGGAAGTATTCGGGCGAGGGCTGGGACTATCGAATATCCGGGACCGTCTCGCACACCTCTACGGAAACAGCCAGCAATTTACCATCACGAATCGAACGGGCGGAGGCGCGCAAGTGACGTTGCGCGTTCCACTACACATTTCGAACCAGCCCAAGCAAGCCGTCGAATGAGTTTGCCGCCGCCACTTCGCGTGCTCGTCGTGGACGACGAAGCACCGGCGCGCCGCAAAGTAGTGCGGTTGCTGCGGGACGAAGAAGGCGTGGAAGTGGTGGGAGAAGCCGATGGCGGCGAGGCAGCGATCGCCGCGGTCCGGAAGCATAGCCCCGATTTGGTTTTCCTGGATGTGCAGATGCCGGGCGTGGATGGCTTTGGCGTGGTGCGATCCATCGTAGATGCCAGGCTTCCGCTTCCGCGCTTCATTTTTGTTACTGCGCACGATAAATTCGCGCTTCGGGCATTTGAGGTGCACGCGTTCGACTATTTGCTGAAGCCTGTCGGCGAAGAGCGCTTCCGAGCGGCTCTCCGGCGCGCACGGCAGCAGCACGAACAATCCACGGACGCTTTCGCTTCCCGGCTTCACACCATGCTGGCGCAACTACACCGCGAAAGATCGTTTCCGGAGCGGCTGCTCATCCATGAAGACTCGCGCGCGTTTTTTGTGCCGGTGGGTGAGATTTCGTGGATTGAAGCGGACCGAAATTACCTGCTGCTGCACTACGGGAAGAAAACGCACACGCTGCGGAGCACACTGGACGCGCTGCAAGAGACTCTGGATCCGAAAGCATTTGTGCGCATCAACCGGGGGACGCTAGTGCGTTTGGATGCCATTCGCGAGCTGCTGCCGTGGTTTCACGGAGAATACAAGGTGGTGCTGCAAGACAATACGGAGCTGCGCTGGAGCCGCCGGTACGTAGCGCAACGGCCGGAGCTACTGAAGCAGCGATAACCTGCGCGCGACGACTGCAGCCCGTTGGTCCCTTCGCTGGGCCCGCTCGTCCCGGAAGAGTTGCCTCGCAGAGGTGTTCTTCGTTTACTGTCGTGCCATGAACATTACAAAACTGTTTTGCCTCGTCCGCTGGGCCGTTGTTGGATTCCTTTTATTGTGGTTCGTGACCCACGCTGTCGCGCAGAGCAAGCCGGACGCCGGCTGGCCGAACTATGGTGGTGACGCCGGAGGGACGCGCTATTCAAATGCGTCGCAGATCGACCGTTCGAATGTCGCGCAGCTGAAGGTTGCGTGGACGAATCGAACGGGGGCAAACGACCAGCCAACGAAATTGATCGGAAAGGCAGCATTCGAAGCGACACCCATTTTGGTTGATGGGAAGCTCTACTTCACAACGCCCTACGACAAAGCGTTTGCTCTGGACGCTGGGACCGGCGCGAAGTTATGGGAGTACGACCCCGGCGTCAACCTCCAGCGCAATTACTCCGAAGTTGCTTCGCGCGGGGTTTCCGCGTGGTATGACACGAAGAGAAAGCGAGGTCAGCCGTGCCGGCTGCGCATTCTTTTCGGGACGTTGGACGCTCGCCTGATCGCGCTAGACGGCGAAACCGGGAAACCGTGCCTCGATTTCGGCGCGAACGGCGAAGTGAATCTTAATGTTGACGCGGCGACGCAAACCGAATGGACCGGAGGCTATCAGGTGACGTCATCCCCGGCGGTATCGGGGGATTTGGTGATTACCGGGTCATCGATCGCGGACAACTGGAAGGTGGACACGGGGCGCGGCATCGTGCGCGCGTTTGACATTCGAACCGGGAAGCTGCGCTGGACGTGGGATCCCATCCCATGGGCGAAGGATACGAAGCCGCGCACCGGCGCCGGAAATGCGTGGTCGACGCTTTCCGTCGATCGGGAGCGCGACCTTGTTTTCATTCCCACGGGAAGTGCGGCTCCAGACTATTTTGGCGGGATTCGAAAGGGCGACGATAAGTGGGCCAACTCAGTTGTGGCACTGCGCGCCTCAACCGGAGAATTCGTGTGGGGCTTCCAGGTGGTGCATCACGATCTCTGGGATTACGACGTGGCTTCCCAGCCACTGCTGTTCACCTGGAAGGATGGAACGCCAGCCATTGCGATCAACACGAAGATGGGTCACGTATTTGTTTTGAATCGCCTCACCGGAGCTTCTCTCTTCCCAGTGGAAGAACGCCCCGTTCCGCAATCGGACATCGCCGGCGAGCAAAGTTGGCCGACGCAACCCTTTTCGACCATCTCCCTGGTGCCGGAGAAATTCGAACCCAGCGATGCGTGGGGCCCAACCCCGGCGGACGTCCAGTGGTGCCAGGAAAAGATTAAAGCCTCGCGGTCGGAGGGAATCTTCACGCCACCCAGCCTGCAGGGAACAGCCGTGGTTCCTGGAAACGTCGGCGGGGTAAATTGGGGCAGCGGGGCGTACGATCCAAAAAGCCACCTGATGATCGTGAACACAAATCATCTGGTGGCATGGGTCAAGCTGATCCCGCGGGACAAATTTGACGAGGAGACCAACAAGAATCAGGATAACCGCATCTACGGTGAATTTGCGGAGCAAGATCCATCCGCCTACGGTCTGTATCGCACGTTTCTTTTTTCGCCCGGCGGATCGCCCTGCAACGCACCGCCGTGGGGCACGACCGAAGCTGTGGACCTCTTCACTGGCAAGAAAGTCTGGGATGTGCCGCTCGGCACGCTAATCCCGGGTAAGGAAACCGGATCGATCAATCTGGGCGGGCCGATGGTTACGGCAGGCGGGCTGGTCTTTACTGCCGCAGCGATGGACTTGTATCTTCGCGCTTTTGATTCTGAGACGGGGAAAGAACTCTGGAAGTATCAACTTCCGGCTGGGGGCCAGGCTACGCCAATGACGTACACGCTCAACGGGAAGCAGTACCTGGTAATCGCCGCGGGTGGCCATGGCAAGCTCGGCACCAAGCAGGGCGACTTCGTGTTGGCGTTTACATTGCCGTGAGAGCGGCGCATTTTACAAAACGCAGGACGCAGAAATCGAACGGGAGGATAGCCATGGAATGGGAAACACCGGAGTTTGTCGAGATTTCATTGGCGTGTGAAATCAGCGGCTACGCCAACGCGGAGCTGTCTGCGGCAGTGTCAGCGGCGCCGAGAGACGTGACACCTTCCACGAAAAATTAGCGGCCGCGAATCCGCGAAGAGTTACATCGCCTTCACCAAAGACTGAAGATCGGGCAAGTCCTGACGTCCTGCACCAAAACTGGTCCATTGAGCAGTAGTCCGCGGACCTCCCCAGAGATAGTGTTTGCGCACTGAGTAGTTCCAAAATTCGGTCCAGAATCGGATAGCCAATGAGAGTCCGGATCGTTGTTCCCGTATTCTTTGTGAGTATTGCTGCGTCGGCTCTGGCCTTTTCGCAGAACTTCGCGCACCGGCCGACTGTGCCACCGGGCGCCACGGAAGCACTGGCAGCGTTTGACGATCAAACCAACGGCTTCGTCGCGGCGCAGGCTGATCACGTTGCCGATGCCATGCAGTTCAATGAGCACGATTCCATAACGCAAGGACTCGGGCCTCTCTATAACGCCGATTCTTGTGGCTCCTGCCATTTCAATCCCGTTGCCGGCGGCATCAGTGAGGTCACCGAACTGCGCGCCGGACACATCGACCGCCATGGCATCTTCGTGGATGCTCCCGGAGGCTCGCTCATCAACAGCGCGGCACTCCCGGGCGTTCCAATGCCGTACGTGCCCGAGCGGGAATTCCTTCGAAGCTTCCGCACGTCGCTCAATATTCTTGGCGATGGCTACGTTGAGGCGATTGCCGATGAAACTCTGGAACAGATTGCGCGTACGCAGTCTGACCGAACGCGCGGACGAGTTTCCGGACAGGTGATCCGCGTACCGCTGCTGGAAGCGCCCGGGCAAACGCGCGTTGGGCGCTTCGGATGGAAGAATCAGCATGCCAGCTTGACCAGTTTTTCGGCGGATGCCTACGTAAACGAGATGGGCATCACGACTCCTTTTTTCCCGACGGAGCGCACTTCGCTTGGCATTGATGTTTCCTCCTTCAGCCAGGGGAGCGTACCCAATAATGAGAGAGATGACGTCGACACGTTTGCCCGTTTCTTGCGCGCCACGAAGGCGCCGCCGCGGGATTTGTCGGCTGCCATCGCTGTCGACGCTCAACAAGGCGCGCAATTGTTTGAAGGCATCGGCTGCGGGACTTGTCACGTAAGCACCATTGTGACGGCCCCTGCCAACACAATGATCAACGGCGGAACTTTGACGGTGCCAGATGCGCTCGGGAACAAGATCATTCATCCTTTCGGCGACTTTTTGCTTCACGACGTCGGGACCGGCGACGGCATCGTTCAGAATGGCGGGCAGGAAACGGCGACCAAGCTACGGACAGCGCCCTTATGGGGCGTGCGCATGCGAAACCGCCTGATGCATGTCGGCAATTCGCTGACATTTGAGAATGCCATCGATCGCCACCGGGGAGAAGCCGAAGATGCTTCGGATAATTTTCGGCGTTTGTCTCCGCGTCAGAAGAACGCGCTGATCGCTTTCCTGCGCTCGTTATAGGATTTCCGACGCGTACCTCCCGCGAGTGCCGGGTGCCACTCGCGTTCGCGGAAGGGCAGCCACTAAGAAGGGCCTTGGTCAACTTCCTCTTAGGGTACAATTTCCCTCCAGCTTCAACAGGCTGAAAGATAGAATGCCGGGAAAACCATCCCGCGGTCGCGGGCTACAGCTCATCGCAGCCTTCAAGCTCTTGAAAGGCTTCGCCCTGGTCGCGCTCGGTATCGGCGCGCTGAAGCTGGTTCACAAAGACGTAGCTGCCCTGGTCGAACACTGGATCAATATGTTCCAGGTCGATCCGCACAATCATTTCATTAACCGGCTGCTAGAGAAACTGGCGGTCCTCGATGATCGGCGCTTGAAAGAGCTCAGCGTGGGCACGTTTCTGTATGCTGCGATTTTTTTTATCGAAGGAATTGGCCTGGCGCTACGCAAACGTTGGGCGGAATACTTCACCATCATCACAACTTCTTCGCTGCTCCCCATCGAAATCTATGAGCTGGTGAAACGCGCGAGTCTCGGCAGAGGGTTCGCGCTGCTGATCAACCTCGCCGTCGTAGCTTACCTGGCGCGCGAGCTGCGCCGGACGAGGGGTACTCATTGAGATATAGTCAAGTTCCTCAAAGAGTGGTACGGCGTCACCAAGGCGCACAGCCAGGCGCTATTGGAAATACGCCGCGCGTAGCCGAGCGGTAGAATAGCTGCATGCAGCGAAAGGTATTTTGGATCACCTTTGGCGTATTGGGTCTGATCGCGGACCTAGCTTTACCGCTGTGGTGGGCGCTGGCAGCGACAATTCCGATCGGCGCCGCGAGCTGGTGGATTGCTTATCGCAGCGAATGGTTCTAGGTTGCAATTCCGGCGCGGCAAAGCGCCGATATTTTTACTAGTGGCGGGTTGCCGTCCCCGTTTGCTACGGAATCGTCAGCGTATTGCCCTCGCGCACGAAGGTGGCGGCTTCGTTGCCCTGGTAGCGGTAAATGACGATCAGGAATTTGTCCTCACCAATGGCCGGGTCTCCGCCAAAGGCACTGTTGGTCACAACGAAGTTGAGTGCTCCGCCGCGGACCCTGCTGCGCAGCAAGTCCGTCACGTTAACAGTCCGGCCCTGGATGCCGTAGTAGGCGCGGATGATGCGGAGGCCCCTCCAATCGTCGCGGTCGCGGCCGCCGTAGTTTCCGCCGCGGTCGTCCCAGTCATCGCGATCGCGACGGGAGTCAAACATGCGCACATCCACGAAGCCGCCTTCGTTGAAGGAGAATTCGCGTTCCTCGTTCCTTCTGTTCCTGGCGAAGATGCGCAACGACTTATCTCTCCCGGGGGCGGGATCCCCGCCAAGGGTTTGGTTGTTCACCGCGACTTTGCCGTTTATCCCGCCGCGTCTTACCAAATCCTTGAGCATATCCGTGACATCGTTACGCTGATTCCTGAAGCCATAATCAGCGCGTTGGATTTGCCAGTCGTCGTCCTGGGCGCCCGCTCCTGAGCTGAAGACTGAGGCGCCAATCGCAAACAAAGCGAAAGCGAGCGCAAGGATTCCATATCGAGTTGTCAACTTCATTTGAGGCTCCTTCGCGGGGGCCTCCCCGCGTTATTTATTCCACTTTAACTCCGGAGGATGTCCAGGAAAACGCTCAATCACAGCGCCATTGTCGTGAATGTCTACAGGGGCGGTCGCCTGTCACCTCGGTGCGGTCAACGCGATGCGAGCGCGCGTCCTCTTGCCCTCGATTTGCAAATCCTGCGCGCTTCCCTCATCATTACTAGTTTGTTTGGGGCTGCTGCGCGCTTCCGCAGCAGCGGCGCTTGTTCTGAATTCATTTTCTCGTCGATCGTTTTTGGATCGTTCATTCAAAGGAGTGGCATGGAAAAGCCTTCCAAGATCGCGCCTGCCAAAGGGAAACTGGGAGTTCTGCTTCCAGGCCTTGGCGCTGTGAGCACAACATTTATGGCGGGGGTCGAGCTAGTTCGCAAGGGCAAAGCACAGCCGGTGGGATCGCTCACGCAAATGGGCACGATCCGACTGGGCAAGAGGACGGATGCGCGCTCACCGCTCATCAAGAATTTCGTTGCGCTTGCGGAGTTGAAGGACCTCACGTTTGGCGGCTGGGATATTTTCAAAGACAACGCGTATCAGTCAGCAGCCAACGCGGGCGTGCTAAATCCGCAGGATCTGGAGAAGGTGAAGCCCTTCCTTTCTACCATCAAGCCCATGAAGGCGGCGTTTGACCACGATTTCGTTAAGATGATCGATGGTCCCAACATCAAGAAGGGCAAGAACAAATACGAACTCGCGCTGCAGATCAAGGAAGACATCACGAATTTCCGCAAAACCTCGCGCGTGTCACGCCTGGTGACCTGCTGGTGCGGCTCGACGGAATCGTTCGTCAAGCCGGAAGAAGTGCACTCCACGCCGGAAAAGTTTATCGAAGCCATGAAGTCTGACCACCCGGCGATCGCGCCCTCGATGCTTTACGCCTGGGCTTCGATCACCAGCGGAGTCCCTTACGCGAATGGAGCGCCGAATCTGAGCGTGGATATCCCGGCGCTGCAAACGCTGGCGCATGATCACAACGTGCCTATCTGTGGGAAAGATTTCAAGACCGGTCAGACTTTGATGAAAACCATCCTCGCGCCGGGTTTCAAGGCGCGCATGCTGGGTTTGGACGGCTGGTTTTCCACGAACATTCTTGGGAACCGCGACGGTGAAGTTCTTGAAGATCCGGGTTCTTTCAAGACCAAGGAAGAGTCCAAGCTGAGCGTTTTGGAATATATCCTACAGCCGAAATTGTATCCACGGCTATACGGTAAGTTGTTTCACAAAGTGCGTATCAACTACTACCCGCCGCGCGGTGACAATAAAGAGGGCTGGGACAATATTGATATCTTCGGATGGCTGGGCTATCCGATGCAGATCAAAGTGGACTTCCTCTGCCGCGATTCCATTTTGGCCGCGCCGATCGTGCTGGACCTTGTGCTGTTCCTTGACCTGGCGCAACGCGCCGGGATGCGGGGCATTCAGGAGTGGCTCAGCTTCTACTTCAAATCGCCGATGACGGCACCAGGGCTGTATCCAGAGCACGATCTTTTCATCCAGTCCATGAAGCTGAAAAACACGCTTCGTTGGATGAAAGGCGAGGAACTTATCACCCACCTTGGCCAGGAGTATTACGACTAAAAGAGTAATCAGAAGTCAGATTTACCAGGAGCAAGCCTGGCCAGGGTGTGTCACAAATTAGCCGGCGTGGGCCGCCGCTGATTTGGCATCCACGGCATCGAGCACCCGCGAGGAATAGACGAGCGCAGCGCCCGCGTTCATGGCGACGGCAACTCCGAGGGCTTCGGCAATCTCTTCCTTCGTCGCTCCGGCCTTGAGAGCGGCATCGGCATGCACGACGACGCAGCCATCGCAGTGCGTGGTGACGGCCACGGCGAGAGAGATCAGCTGACGCGTTTTTTCGCCGAGTTTGCTGGTCTTGGAATTGGCGGCGCTCAGGGTTTGGTAGCCGCGAACGGTATCCGGCGACACCTTCATCAGGTCGCCGATCCGGGCGCCGACTTCCTTGTGGTATTGGTTCCAGTCCATCATCATGGATTTTCTCCTATGTGAATTGCGGATCCGACGCGATTATACTCTCCGGCTGCGCGAGTATGATATCTTGTCCATCTCACCCGAGCTTGCTGAGTTGCAAGAGAGAAACTGTGGAGCGGCGCGCTTCATTCTTTACCAGACCGTAAAGCGGTTGAATTTATTCTAAGGAGCCGTGTTCATGAAGAGCTCGTACAACGGCAAGGCCATTCCCTCCGACGGGAAGCCGATCGGTTATAGCGGGGGCGAGTTGCATGTGCCGGACACGCCGATCATTCCGTTTATCGAGGGGGACGGCACAGGGCGCGACATCTGGAAAGCCTCACGGCGCGTGTTTGACGCGGCCGTGGAGCAGGCGTATGGCGGGAAGCGGCGCGTGGCGTGGTTTGAGGTGTTCGCGGGCGAAAAAGCGTTCAATGCATTCAAGGAGTGGCTGCCCAACGATACGGTGGATGCGATTCGCGATTTCCGCGTGGCGATCAAAGGCCCGCTAACCACTCCCGTGGGCGGAGGCATTCGCTCTCTGAACGTGGCGCTGCGGCAAATTCTGGATCTGTATTCGTGCGAGCGGCCGGTGCGGTATTTTGCGGGAGTTCCCTCTCCCGTGAGCGAGCCGGAGAAAATGAATGTGTTTATCTTCCGGGAGAATACGGAAGACGTGTATATCGGGATCGAATGGAAATCCGGTTCACCGGAGGCTAAAAAGCTGCTGGAATTTCTTAACAGGGAGATGTTGAAGGATGGGAAGAAGCAGATTCGCTGGGACTCGGGCGTAGGGATCAAGCCGATTTCGCCGACCGGGACGAAACGGCTGGTGCGGCGGGCCATCAAGTACGCACTGGCGAACAAGCGGAAGAGCGTCACGCTGGTGCACAAGGGCAATATCCAGAAATTCACCGAGGGCGCGTTCCGCGACTGGGGCTACGACCTGGCGCGCGAAGAGTTCCGCGCGCAGACGATTACCGAGCGCGAGAGCTGGATTGTGGACAATCTCGACAAGAATCCGGCGCTGACGGTGGAGCAGAACGCGGCGCTGATCGAGCCAGGTCTCGAGCAAGCCACGGAGGCGTTCAAGAAGACGCTCTACGGCGAAGTGAAGGGCATTCTGGATGCGATCTACGCGACGCACGGCAAGCGTCAGTGGAAGCAGAAACTGATGATCAACGACCGCATCGCCGATTCCGTATTTCAACAGGTGCTGCTGCGTCCGGATGAATACAGCGTGCTGGCGACTTCCAATTTGAATGGAGATTATCTGTCCGACGCGTGCGCGGCTCAGGTGGGCGGATTGGGAATGGCGCCGGGTTCGAACATTGGCGACGGATTCGGTGTTTTTGAAGCGACACACGGGACTGCGCCAAAGTATGCGGACAAGGATGTGATCAATCCCAGTTCGGTGATGCTCTCCGGTGCGATGATGTTTGAATTCCTAGGATGGAAGGAAGCCGCCACGTTGATCGAGGACGGCATTGCGCGAACTATCCAGCAGAAACGCGTCACGTACGACCTGGAACGGCTGATGCCGGGGGCAACGAAGGTTGGGACGTCGGCGTTTGCGTCAGCGATCATCGAGAACATGAAGGGCGTGGCAGCGGCACGGTAGTCAAGAAAGCGAAAGAGAAAAAAGAAGCCAACGCGGAGACGCAGAGAACACAGAGGATTCGTAGAGAAGAATATTATTGGAGCCGAGGAGAGGAATGAGCAGAAAAAAGGTGACGGTGGTGGGCGGCGGATTCGTGGGTTCGACCACGGCGCAGCGGATTGTGGACAAGGAGCTGGCGGATGTGGTGCTCACCGATATTTTGGAGGGCGCGCCGGCGGGCAAAACGCTGGACATAATGGAATCCGGGCCAATCACAGGGACCGATTCGCGCGGGACGGGCATTTCCACGGGCAACGGAGACTATTCCGCGACGGCAGGGAGCGACGTAGTTGTGATCACCGCTGGATTTCCGCGCAAGCCGGGGATGAGCCGCGATGATTTGCTGAAGGCCAATTACGATGTCGTTAAGACGGTCGTCGAGCAGATCGTGAAGCATTCGCCGAATTGCATCCTCATCGTGGTGACGAATCCGCTGGATGCGATGGCGCAGGCGGCGCTCAAGGTGAGCGGTTTCCCGAAGAATCACGTGCTGGGAATGGCCGGAGTGCTGGACTCCGCGCGCATGAGCACGTTCGTGGCGATGGAATGCAAGGTGAGCGTGGAGAACGTGCACTCGTTTGTGCTGGGCGGACATGGAGATGACATGGTGCCGCTGCCACGCTATTCGACGGTAGCGGGAATTCCTCTGCCCGATTTGCTGCCGAAAGAGCGAATTGACGCCATTGTGGAGCGCACACGCAAAGGCGGAGCGGAGATTGTCAATTTGCTGAAGACAGGCTCGGCGTACTACGCACCATCGGCCGCGGCCGTGGAAATGGTGGAAGCGATCCTCAAAGACAAAAAGAAAATTCTGCCGTGCGCGGTGTACCTGGAGGGCGAGTATGGAATCAAAGGACTGTTCGTCGGCGTGCCGGTCAAGCTTGGGGCGAACGGCGCGGAAGAAATTATCCAGATCAAACTAACGGCGGAAGAAAATGCGGCGCTGCAGAAATCGTCCGCATCCGTTCGCGAATTGATTTCCGTACTCGCATTGTAATCTCGAGCTTCCACAGTGGGCGCAGCGAATTGCCCCCCACCGCCATGTGCCCTGCCGGCTAAAAGCCAAACAATCTTTCTGCGCCCACGATCAGTCCCAGTGTGAAGAACGCAATCGCCACTTCGCCGATCGCGCCGACGGCGAACGGGCGCAAGCCCTGTTTGCGCATCTCTTTGAAATTCGTACGCAAGCCGACTCCGGCGAACGTAAGCAGGAACGCCCAGCGCGAAAGATTGCCGAGCGCGCCGACCTGATCCTTACTGAAAAAATGATACGTAGCCAAAATAGAGATCGCCAGGAAACCCAGAACGAACTTCGGAAACTTCTGCCAGAGAAACGCGGCCTTGTTCCCTACTGCCTGAGCTTGCCCCTTGCTGGCCCAATAGATGGCATACCCGAGCACAACAAAGCCAATCATGGCGTTGCGCGTCGATTTGACGAGCACCGCAAGTTTCGCCGCGGCGTCGGAATAAAGCGCGCCGGCGGCGGTGGCTTCGGCGGTGTTGTCCACGGCCAGGCCCGCCCAGAGGCCGTAGGCGCGGTCGCTCAGATGGAGAAAATGTCCGATGAGCGGAAATGTGAAAAGAGCTAGCGCGCCGAGAGCAAGAATCGCAGCGATAGAGAACGAAGAATCTTCATCGTCGGCTTCGATGGCGCCTTTCGTCGCGATGATAGCGCTGACACCGCATACGGCAGAGCCCACCGCGAGAAGTGACGTCAGCTTGGGTTTGAGCTTGAAGACTTGGCCAAGAAAAGTCATGAAGGCAATGGCGCCGCCGATTTCGATGCCGACCAGAAGCAGACTGATTCCGCCGAGCTTCAAAATGTCACCGAGGAGGAATCGCGCGCCGAGCAGGACGATACCCGCCTTCAGCCAGAATTCGTAAGTGGCGACCCCAGCACGAAAAAGTTCCGGGACGCCGACGGCGTTGGAGATAGCAAGGCCGAGAAGGATAGCCCACAGGACGTATTCGATATTCGGAAACGTCCAGTGGTGGGCCTTGGCGAAACCACCGACATTCTGTTCGAGCAGCTTTCCCGCATATCCGATCGCGGCAAGCAAAAGCACGCCTGGAATAACGCGCACAAATCGGAGCACCGGTTGCACCGGCTGGACCTGCGGAACCGTGACAACATCGGCCATGTTTCATCTTCTCCAGTTTTCCAGGAATCATCACCACGGGATATGCTTGAAGACACCGGCGCGGATCAAAAGAGCCGCCAGAAACGCGGCAAGCACGGCCCAGGTGTCAAGCGATAGCTTCCAGCGACTTCCACTGCCTGCTGCTTTCACTTCCGTACTCATTGTCTTACTCCTTCCAAGTTAAGAGACCGAAAGGTGCTGCGGAGGAAGAGTCTTCCTTTCGCCATCCCAGATTGCCGAACGGAGTTCCTCAATTTCTCGCGAAGCCACGCGGCCCACGATCAATAAAGCAGGCGCTGGCAACTTTTCTTCGCTGGCGAGCCTTCCGATGCTGGACCAGCGCACTTGCTGCTGAGAGCTCGCCGCATTGGAAACGATCACGCAGGGAAGATCCGCCGGAAGTCCGCCTTCCAGTAATCGTTGCGAGACTTCGGTGTAGTCGGCGCCCGGCATGTAAAGAACGAGCGTGGTCGTGCTCGTGACGCAGCCCCAGTCCATTACGCTGCCGCCGGTGCCGCGTGAAAATGTGGTCAGAAGAATTTGTGACGCGACGCGGCGATCGGTAAGCGAAATTCCCGCTGCCGATGCGGCTCCCAACGCGGCAGTGATGCCCGGCACAATCTCGTATTTGATTCCTGCCTTGTGCAGGGACTCAATTTCTTCTCCGGCGCGGCCGAAGATCGAAGGATCGCCGCCTTTCAAGCGGACAACAATTTCGCACTTCCGGGCATAAGAAACCAGAAGAGCGTTGATTTCCTCTTGCGTGAGGAGCTTGCGTCCGGCGCGTTTGCCGACATCAATGACTTCCGCAGCCTTGGAAATCATCGCCAGAACCTCGCGGCTGACGAGCGCATCGTGAAGAACAACGTCCGCGCGAGCGAGGAGGCGCGCCGCTTTCAATGTAAGCAATTCGGGATCGCCCGGGCCTGCCCCGATGAGATAGACCTTGCCCATTACGCTACGCACTCCCCACGGCCGAGCTTCAGCGAATACGTTTCCGTGTCGCCCCAATCCACAAAAAGTTCCGCGGAAGCGTTCTCCACATCAGCCAATGGCCTCAATCGCTCAACGATTGCCTTATCAGACGTACGCGTGACCCAGGCATTGAAGGATTCGCCGGACTGGCGAGCCTCTCGATAGAAAAGCAGAAGCTCGCGGACAATTGCCGGGATGGGCCGCGCAGGGACGGACAAAATCTGCCTGGCGAAGCGAACGCCACTCGCATCCACTTTACCGCCGAGCAGAAGCTGATAGTACGGGGCCTGCTGCTCTCCGATTTTTCGGACGTTGCCGTAAAAACCGATGTCGGCGATGTGATGGTGCCCGCAGGAGTTGGGGCAGCCGCTGATCTTAATGCGCAGCTTCTGAATTTCCGGATCGGTGTAGCCGAGTAGTTCGCGCGCGAGTACGTCGGCCAGCGTAAGCGAGCGCGTGATGCCTAGATTGCACGTTGTGGCGCCCGGGCAGCCCGTGACGTCGGAGATGGTGCGCGCTCCGGGATCCGCCAGATCCTGCGCGCGGAGCGCATCGTAGACCGCGCGCACACGGTCAAACGGCACCCACGGAATGACCAGATCTTGATTCACCGCAATGCGCACGCCGGTCAGATCGTTCGCTTCCAAAACCTCCGCAAGGCCGCGCATCTGGCTGCTGAGGAAGGTTCCTGCGGGAAGTTTGATCCAAATCGCGCCATAGCCCGCCTGCCGCTGGGACATCAAGTTGTGTTCGGCCCAGAGGTCGTATGCCGCGTCCGATTTCGGCTCAGGCACAGCCGGAGAAATTGGTAGCGGCGCGATCGTGACCAGCGACGGCTGAATCGGAGTCGGGACCGTGAATTTTTCCGCCGGTGCCTGCGAGACCTTGCGCTTTTCTGCTACCAGCCGGCGCAATTCGTCGATACCTTTGGCGCGCAGAACAAACTTCAGTCGCGCCATGAGCTTGTTCTTGCGGTTCCCGGTTTCCGTGAAAACTCGCAGAATCGCTTCAATGGTGGGCAGCAGCTCTTCTTCGGGCAGAAAGTCCGCGAGAACCGCCGCTTCCGTGGGCAAACTTCCCAATCCGCCGCCAACTAGAACCTTGAACCCGCGATGTGCGGTGCCGTTGGCGCCGCGCACCTGCGCGATCAGCCCCACGTCGTGAATTCCGGCCACCGCGCAATTGCCGTCGTCTTCGCAGCCGGAGAACGCAATCTTGAACTTGCGCGGCAAGTCGTGAAAATCAGGATGACGCAACAAGTAACGCGAGACGCCCAGGGCATACGGCGTCACGTCAAACGCTTCGCCCGGGCAAACGCCGGCGACGGGGCACGCCGTCACGTTGCGCACCGTGTTGCCGCAAGCCTCGCGTGTGGTAAGGCCCGCCGCGGCCAGGCGGCGCATGGTGGCGGGCACGTTTTCGAGCTTCACAAAGTGGAATTGAACATTTTCGCGCGTGGTGAGATGTCCGCGTCCCGTCGAGTGATCATCCGCAATCCCAGCAAGCACGCGCAGCTGATCTGGCTTCAACACGCCGGCCGCGATCTTCACGCGCAGCATCTGGAACCCCGGCTGCCGCTGGCCGTATGTGCCATGCTTCAAACGGAAGGGCCGGAACTGTTCCGCGGTGATCTCGCCGCTCTGAAGCTGCTGAACGCGCTCCTCAAAACGGTGAATCTCCACCTCGATGGCTTCCGCGCTGTGCCGCTCCTCGACATCGGATAAGACTTCCACGCTCATGATTCCTGGCTCCCACTCTTTTCCGGCGTCCGAAAAATCTGCAATCCAAAAATAAAAAAGCCCACAGTACCAGGCTCTCTGGCACGTGGGCTTCGGAACTTTGTGATTAAGCTACAGTTAAGTCCGGAAACTCCTCTGGCCAGAGATGAGGCACATGCAACACGCAGCGTTGCATGCACAAGGACAACACATCGTCTGGCAAGAGTTTCTCATCAAGGGTAAGAATACTTTCCCGGGCTCCCTGAAGTCAAAGGGAAATCCCTACAAAGATTAGATGCATCGCATTCAAAAAAGTAATCAATGGCGATAGAAGTTTATTGGGGCCTTTTCGCCGCCGGGGCTGCTGCCTTCGCCGCGGCGGGCTTGGCCGGGGCCGCCTCTGCGGCGGCGCCAACCAGCGTCGCGGACTTGATTGAATCCAGCTTGGGCCAGCCCTTATCAATATAGGGCTTGCCCTGTTTGGCGATTTGATCCTGATCGGGGCCAGCGGAGTCCCCATACTGGTCGTAGAGCATGTCAACCACTTTCATTCCCTGGGCATCCACGACGCCAAACGGCGAAAAGCCCTGGCGGTCCAAACCGGCGTTGTCCTTCAAATTGATGAAAATTTGCGTGGACCGTGTATTCGGCAGTGACGTCTTCGCATAGGTCAAATAGCCCCGCTTGTTGCTTCCTGTGACGGGCTCATCCTTGATGTTGGCATTCTGCCAAGCCGCCGAAACGGGAGGGTAGGCGCTGATGCCGAACTGCACCACGAAGTTGGGAACGACGCGGAAGAAACTAGCTTCGTCATAGAAGTGATGCTTCACAAGATTATAGAAACGGTCAGCCCCGATGGGAGCCCAGGCGCGAGTGACATTCACCGTGAACTCTCCCCGAGTGGTTACAAATTTCACTTGATACGTTTCCGGGGCCTTTTCCTTGAGCAGCGCTGGACGAAGCAAAGCCCGATCGTAG
>JACXTT010003519.1_pt1 | contig 24042 bp, 26 predicted proteins | sample 9270951 | NCBI WGS metagenome assembly JACXTT01 (sample SAMN15532306, study PRJNA645909) | rock metagenome | isolation source: weathered quartz diorite | place: Puerto Rico | collected 2017-06-21
CCGGCGTGCAGCTCGCGCAGCTGCGCCGCCGCCCGGCGGGCGTCCGGCCGCGCCAGCGCCGGGATCAGCTGCTCCGGCAGGGCCTCGCTCAGCGCCGGCACGAACACCCAGTCGGGCTTCAGGTCCGGGGTGATCGGCTGCACGGGGATGGTGAAGCCCCGCGCGGTGCGCATGCGCGTCTTCTGCCCGATCAGCGACACCTCGAACCGCACGGCGCCGCCCATGGCCCGCGTCGAGATGCTGTTGGCGATCGCGAAGGCGTCCATGGGCACGCTGAGCCCCATGTCGAACGACCCGTCGATGGCGAGCATGGCGATGTGCATGGCGTGAATGACCCTATCGTTGTCATTTACGACGATACGACGCCCGCGCCGCGCGCGCTACATCTCTCCACGAAGGCCATCCCGGCCCCAGGCCCCGATCGACGAGGAGACAAGCTCATGAAGGTGTTCGCTGTCGGAAACTTCCCCACCCCGCCCACGCCGGAACAGCGCGAGGCCATCCTGCCCAAGGAGGTGCCGCACACCCTGCAGCTCTACCTCGACGGCCTGATCGAGCAGTTCTGGTTCCGCACCGACCGGCCCGGCGTGTTCTTCCTGCTGAACGTGGAGTCGCTGGAGCAGGCCAAGGCCACGGTCGAGGCCCTGCCGCTCGCTCAGGCCGGGCTGATGGTCTTCGAGCTGACGCCCGTGGGCCCCCTGGCCCCGCTCGCCCGCCTGCTGCCGGCCGCTTAGGGGAGCCAGATCATGAAGCTGTCGCCCGAACTCTACGTCCTCACCCTCACCGTCGTCGCCACCGTGCTGATGTGGGCGCCCTACATCCTGGCCCGGATCCTGACGCACGGGCTTGGCGGCGCCATGGCCAACCCCGACCCCGTGGCGCGGCCCGATCCGGCCTGGGCCGATCGCGCGCGCCGCGCCCACGCCAACGCGGTGGAGAACCTCGTGGTCTTCGCCCCGCTGGTCCTCACCGCGGCCGTCGTGGGCGTCAGCACCCCCGTCACGGTCCTGGCCGCCCAGGTCTACCTGGGCGCCCGGCTCGTCCACTATGGGGTCTACACCCTGGGGATTCCGGTCGTCAGGACCCTGGCCTTCGGCGTGGGCGTGGCGGCCACCCTGGCGATCGCTGTGGCCCTGCTGGGCGCCTAGGAATACGGCGCCTGGCCGACGCGGACTCCCCTCAGAGGCGAAAGCGTTAACCGAACGACCGCGGCCGTGGCAGGGTCCCGCCTCGGCCGCGAGCGCGGCCTGGGGGCATGTGATGAGAAATCTGGTTCTGGGCGCCGTGGCGCTGCTGGTGAGCCTTGCGGCCTATCCGGCGATGGCGGGCAATGTCCGCTTCACCCTGCAAGACAACGTCTTCGGCGAAACGCTGTCGTGGACCCTGCCGGAGTCCCCGACTCCCGACTTCTTCGACGAGACCAGCTTCGACATCGACGGCCCGGTGTTCGGCTCTGTCCACGATCCGGAGTTCGGCGACTCCACGTTCGCCCTCTTCGGCGACTTCACCTTCTTCACCAGCGATGACGACGGCGGCTTCCAGATGGACGGCGGAGTGTCCTTCCCGAGCGCAGGCTTCCCGTTCTTCTTCAACACCGTCGGCGACCAGCTGTTCACCGGCGACACCAGCGCACCCACCTTCCGGCGCGGGACTTTCCAGTTGAACGACGGCGATTGCGGCTGCAGCGCTTCGAAGGCGTTCGCCGCGAGCGACTTCACCCTGACCATCGGCGGCGGTGTGCCGGAACCGGCGACCTGGGCCCTGATGATCGGCGGCTTCGGCGCCGCGGGCGTCGCCCTGCGCCGCCGCCAGGCGGTCGCCGCTTAAGCGCTCCTCCCCTGTCGCGAAGACGACGGGGGAGGTGTCACCCCGGACTCGATCCGGGGTGACGGAGAGGGCTCACTCCCCGCCGCCGGCGGCCGCGGCCTTCCCGCCCTTGTCGGCCGCCTCTTTCAGCCGCGCGCCGCGCAGGATGCCTTCCATGGCGTAGTTGCCCTCGTGGCAAGCGTATTCGTAGATCTGCCCCTTGGACGGCTTGAACGAATATTCGCCCGACCAGGCCTGGGTGTAGTGCGTCGGGTCGTCCACCGTGAACTGGTAGAGCAGCTCGCCCTTGCCGATCCGCGTGAACCGCTCGGTCACGGCGCCCTCAGCCGACACCGGCGTCAGGGTGCGGCCCTCCTGCTCGGGGTGAACGTTCCGCGTCTCCATGACCATCGTGTCGCCGTCCCACCAGGCCACCGAGTCGCCCAGCCAGGGCCGGATGTTGGCCGGTTCGTGGTGCGCGCGCGCCTCCTTGGCGGTGGCGTAGATCGGCGCGATCCGCAGGTCGTGGTTCATCTCCAGGTCGACCACGAAATAGCCGGGCGTGACGAAGAAGGCGTAGTTGTTGTTGTAGATCGCGTTCAGCATCACCGGGCCGCCCGCGTCGCTCTGCGAGATCAGGCAGCGCTCGCGCAGCGGCAGGTCTTCCGGATCGCTGTAGGCGCCCTTGCCGGACTGGTACTCGACCCCGTCGCGGGTCATCAGCGCCAGGCTCTTCGCGCGGTTCTTGAACGGCATCTTGCCGTCCGCCGGGCTGGTGATGAACGAGGAGCGCGCCTCGCCGCGCACCTTCATCAGCCCCTCGCCGGCGTCGATCCAGAACCCGTTGTAGCCGGCTGTGGCGTCCCCATCCTTGAACTCACCCTTGCTGAGGTCCGAGGTCCCGTTCTGCGCCGCGATGCGTGCCGCCGTCGCCTTCGCCACCGCCGCCTCCTGCTCCTTCGAGACGGCGAGCGTCGAGAAGGTCGCGGGCCGTTCCAGCCGCGTGACCGTCGCGTTGGTCCACACGCCGTCGAAGTTGCGCGCCCAAGTCTTGGGCGAGGCGTCCTTCGGCGCGGCGGCGGGTTGGCTTTGCGCGAACGCCGGACCGGCGAGCAGCACGGCCAGCACGGCGGCCACGGATAGGGAGCGTCTCATCATCGTCCTCCTCGCCCGCGTCGCTCTCTGCCGGAGCCTGGCGGATCGTCACCTGAAGTTACGCCCTCCCGCGCCGCCCTGCTAGTTGAAGCGGCCGGACGTGCTCTCAGCCTTATGCCCCTGCCCGCTGCCGTCCTTCTTCTCCTCGCCCGCCGGGGGCAAGGGCGGCGGATTGCACGGCCCGCGCTCGGCGTCCTTGCGCGCGGCCGGCTGAGCCGCGGCGGGCTTCAGGTGCTTGTCGAGCCAGTCGATGGACAGCTTCAGCGCCCGCTCCCGCTCCTGGCCGTAGAGGTCGTAGTGCGTCGCGCCGCCCAGGATCACCATCTTGCGCGGCCCCTGCACGCGCTCGCAGGCCATCTGGCCGTTGAACACGTTGGAGAACAGCTGCTCCTTCTCGGCCAGCACGAAGAGCGTGGGCGCCGTCACCCCGTCCGCCTCGTCCACCGGCGTCCAGCGCGGCGACTTGTTGCCCACCGGCGCGCCGATCAGGAAGCCGCCCTGGCCGTTGGAGACGCGCGCCCGGTCGGCCGGATAGGCCGCCTGGCCGGCGGCCAGCCCCGCGGCCGCGGCGTCTCCCTCCGCCAGAACCTTGGCCGGGTCCTGCTGGTAAGGCTTCGACGGGCGCAGGTCCGCCCAGGTCACCTGGCTGACCAGCGCCTTGATCCTGGGGTCATGCGCCGCCGCATAGACCACGTAGCCCCCGCCGAGATCCGAGCCCATGAGGCCGATGTGGCCGGTGTCCACCATCGGCTGCGTCGTGGCGTAGCTGATGGCGTTGAACCAGTCCTCGCTCTGCTCGGCGGGGTCGATGTAGCCGCGCAGCTCGCGCACCGCCCCCTCGCCCGTCCGCATCACCCGGCCGTCGCTGTCGCCCCAGCCGCGGTAGTCGAACAGCATCACCAGATAGCCGGCCCGGGCCAGCTCCACGGCGGTCTCGCGCAGGCTGGCCGCCGTGGCGCCCCAGCCCGGCGCCATGATCACCGTGGGCGACTTGCCGCCCTCGCTGCCGGCCGCGAAGACCCACTGGGCCGTCAGCCGCACGTTGTCGCTGATGAAGTCGGCGGCCCGAAAGCCGATCCCCTCCGGCGGCCGATAGTCGCGCGCCGAGGTCAGGCCCTGCAGCGTCGCAGGATCGACCGCGGGGATCCTCGCGGCGGCCGGGGCCTTGTCGACCGGCTGCCCGTTCAGCGACAGCGTCCGCTGCGCCGCCGCCGCGCCCGGCAGCGCCAGCGCCAGCCCGACCGCGCACGCCAGCAAGGCGCCGCCGCGCTCAGCGGAAGTAGTCATCGTAGACGCCCAGGACGCGGTACTGCATCTCCAGTTTCACGTCCCCCTCCTTCTCGTGCAGGGTGACGATCCCGGCGTAGAGATCGGGCGTGACGCGCTTCAGGTCGCCGGTCTCCGTCGGCCCGTCCCAATGATCGCCCGCCTTGGAAATCCCGCACGGCTGGAACTGCTGCAGCTTGTCGCGCTGCGCCTCGGTGGGGATCTTCTCGGGCTCCAGCGGCGGCATCCACGCCGTGCTCAGGTTGCTGCGCATCCACACCGTGTTGATGCAGTCCCCGGTGGGCGCGCGGAACACGCGCACCGTGCGCGAATAGGTCCAGCCCGACCCGTCGAACGTCGCCGGCCGCTGATAGATATTGAACACGATGCCCAGCCGGAACGCCGGCTGTTCGGGCGGCGGCGTCTTGGGGACCACCTGCGGCTTCGGCTCCGGGATCGGCTTGGTCTCGATCTTCCGCACCACCTCCTGGTGCATCAGCATCAGCGCCGCCACCAGGATCAGGAACAGGAACAGGATGCCGATGAACAGGTCGGTGAACGACACGAACGGCCCCTCGTCGTCCGCCAGCGCCGCCCCGGACCCGGAGGCGCCGCGCCGCCGCAGCCGCCCCGCCATCACCCGCCGCTCCGCCGCGGCCCGAACGAGATGACCGCATCCTTCGCGCCCGCCTTGATGGCCGCGGCCGTCTCGGCGATCGCCTCCTCCAGCGGCTTCAGGTCCAGCTTCGCGATCCGCGCCGCGACCGCCTCGCGCACCGCCGCCTCGTCGCTCGCCGCGCCGCCCTCCGGCGGGCACCAGGCGGCGGCGATCTCGGGGTCGGTGATCGCGTGGTCGAAGGCGTCGCCCAGCCGCACGATGTGCTGCGCCCGCTCCGAGCTCGAGCGATAGACCTGCACGATCAGCGCGCAGCCCACGCCCACCGCCGAGATCCAGAACTTGTTGGCCGCCGTCGCCAGCAGCACCTGGATGAAGTCGCGCATGTGCGCGCTCTGCGCCTCGGCCGTGCCTTGCGTGGCGCCGATGTTCGCGCTGGCGATGGTCAGCGCCGCGATCAGCCCCATGAAGGTGCCGAGCAACGCCAGCCGGATGATGAAGTCGCCGAAGCCGCTTAAGCCCCGGTGCAGCCGCCGGTACTCGTCCTCCAGCAGGGTCCGCGACGGCCGCAGGCCCTCCAGGCTGTGGCGCCCGGCCGGCACCGCCGCCATCACGCCCAGATAGCTGGCCGTCGCCCGCGCCGTCGCCGAGCGCGGATTGCGCCACACCTTGTGCGCCTCCAGGTCGTCCGCCCGGCACGCCGCGTGCGTCAGGATGCGCGCGCCCGTGGACTCGTTCAGCAGCAGCAGCTGCGCCACCTTGCCCGCCGCGTCCAGCGACGGCGCCGCGTCCACCAGCCCGATGATCCCGCGCGCCACCTTGGTCTCGGCGATGATCGACAGATGGTTGCGCACGATGCCGACGACGGTCAGCAGAACCAGGAGCCCGGAATAGACAAACAGGAAGCCGCTGGACGCAAATAACCGAGCTATATCCACGAAGGCTTCCCTGCGTTGCGCCGCGCTGTGTTGGACCGGACCCCGGCCGACTAGGCCACCGGCCCGTGAGCCGCGAATGTCCTATTTGTGCCGCCGCCGCAATATCCCCCTCCGCTCATCCGCTCATCCCGGCGAATGCCGGGACCCAGATGGAATAGCTCAGACAAGCGTTCTGGAGGCGCTGCGCTTTTCCAATCCGCCACCCAGCTACGAGATCTGGGTCCCGGCATTCGCCGGGATGAGCGGGAGATACTGATTTCGTTATTTGCTTGTTTGGGCCCGAACCCTAGCGCCCCCGCCGCCGCGCCCGCGCCTCGAACCGCCGCTCGGTCTCGTCCGCCTCGGCCTGCTCCTCCGGCGTCACGTCGCAGAAGCGCTTGACGATCACCGTCATCGGCTCGCGGTCGAGGGCGTCGTCGTCGAGCCTGGCCTTGGCCAGGTCGCCGTTCAGCCCCTCCTCCATCTGGATCGGCGCGCCATACTTCTTGGGCGCCAGCTTGCCCACATGCCAGCGCAGGTGCCACAGCTGCACCCGGGCCGCGACCGCCGTCTCCGGCGTCACCGCCAGGCACATCTCCCAGCCCAGCTCGGCCAGCTCCTCGGCGCGCACCGCATAGGCCACCGCCAAAGCCTTGGCGAACTCCGGCCGCTCCAGCCGCCAGCGATAGACCGTCGCCGCCACCGGCATGTCGGCGTCGCGGCACACCACGCGCAGCGCCTCGCCCCCCGCCACCCGGTCGAAGATCCGCTGCGCCGTCTCTTCGCAATAGTGCGACCGCCCGCCCGTGAACGGCCCCCCGGCCGCCCGCCGGGCCTCCAGCAACCGCGCCGCAAACGCCGGCCGCGCCTTCGCCCACCGGCACACCGTCCGCGCCGACGGCATCAAGGGATCGCGCCCGATCGAGCGCAAACTCTCCCCCGCCGCCGTCCGCGCCAGCAGTTCCTTCACCACCGCCACCGTCACCGACTGACCCCACCGCCGCTTGTCGCCCACACAAGCCGGCAGCCCGAGCCCCGCCCGTTCCTCATCCATGCCGATGTCCTCGAAAGCCGCCGAGCCCGCCGCTCCTCCCCCGTCGCAAAGACGACGGGGGAGGTGTCACCCGCAGGGTGACGGAGGGGGCCAAAGCCGCCGCACAGCGCCCAAGGCGCAGTCTACGACGCTACCGAAATCTTAGCAGAAACACGCACGGCCGACAAGAACAAAATGTGAACAACGCATTACGCGCTCACACCTCGAAGCTCGGCCCCGCAAACGCCCGCTGGCTGCGCGCACCACCCGCCTGCCCCCGCTTCGGCGCCGTGTTCAGCGCCCCCGCCGTGGCCCCGCCGTCCACCACCAGGGTGTGGCCGGTGATGAACCGCGCCGCATCGCTGGCCAGGAACAGGGCGGCGTTGGCGATGTCGATCGGCTGGCCCACCTGCGGCAGCGGCTGGGCGTTCAGCAGGAAGCCCTCCACCGCCTCGCGGTTGGCCGCGCCGTTCCAGACGATCGGCGTCGACACCCCGCCCGGCGCGATCGCGTTCACGCGGATGAAGTCGCAGGCCAGCTGCAGCGCCGCCGACCGCGTCAGGTTCACCACCCCCGCCTTGGCCGCGCAGTAGGCGTGCAGGCCGGAATAGCCGTCGATCCCGGCGGTCGACGCGGTGGAGACGATGGCCCCGCCGCCCGCCGCGCGCATCGGCCCGATGGCGTGCTTGATCCCCAAGAACACGCCCCGCAGGCACACCGCCTGGGTGCGGTCCCAGTCGTCCACCGCGATGTCCTCCAGCGGCCCGACCGCGCCGCCGATGCCGGCGTTGTTGAACAGGATGTCGAGCTTGCCGAACTCGGCCACCGCGCGCGCGATCAAGGCCGCCACGTCGGCCTCCTGCGACACGTCCGTGCGCTGGAACACGCACGCCGGCCCCGCCCGCGACGCCTCCGCCGCCGCCGCCTCCCCGCCGCTCACATTGAGGTCGGCCAGCACCACATGCGCGCCCCGCTCCGCGAACAGCACCGCGGCCGCATGGCCCATCCCGCTCGCCGCCCCGGTGATGACGGCGACCTTCCCGGTGAGATCGTACATGGCGCGGCTCCGCTGGCTCAGGGGCCGCAAGTCAAGGCGCGCCCGGGCGCGGGGGCAAGTGTGACGTGGGGTGAGGAGTGGCCCGTGTCACCGCGAACCCCCGATCAGACCCGCGCACAACGTCCGCGCCTGAGTCTTTGGAGACCTTTGGAAGGTACGCTTAGGGGATCGCTTTCAGCTCCGTCTCCGTCCTAACCTTGACCATGGCAATTCGTTTCTCGCCTGAAGGCCCGGCGTTTCCGGCAGACCTCATTGACGCGATGCTCCGTGGGGAGGTGGTCTTCCTCTGCGGCGCCGGCGTCAGCACACCGCAATTGCCTGGCTTCTACGACCTCGTCACTCAGGTCTACGCCTCGATCCCGCTCACCCCGCTGCCCGCCGAAGAGGCCGCGATCAAGGCTGGCCGCTTAGAGGAGGCGTTGGGCGCCCTATCTCGACGGTTGGCGGATCCGCAGCTGATGCAAGCCAAGGTCGCGGAGCTGCTTCAGGTCGACAATCCTGACCTTGCGAACCATCTCACGCTCCTGCGGCTCTCGCGGGACCTCGACAATCAAGTGGTCCTGGTTACCACCAACTTCGATCCTCTGTTCGAGCGCGGTCTCGATGCGCTCGAAGGCGCTGGGGCAGGCGCGGGCCAGAGCCTTGCCGGGCAGGCGCTGCCGCCGCCCGGCGGGGTGGGCTTTCGAGGCGTCATCCATTTGCACGGCCGAATGGCCGATGCGGTAAGCGGGGTGGACGAGACCCCCATCGTTCTCACAAGTTCGGAATACGGCGACGCCTACATGCGGTCCGGATGGGCGTCGCGGTTCCTCTTTGACTTGGTCCGCTGCCGCACGCTTGTGTTGGTCGGCTACAGCGCCGGCGACGCCCCCGTGCGCTACTTCCTCAATCTCCTGGAATCGGATCGCGAGCGATTCCCTGACATACGACAGGTCTACGCGTTCGATGGCGTGAAGAGCTTCGCCGATTCCGCGCTTGCCCGTTGGGATGCTGTCGCCGTCAAGCCGCTCCCCTACCTGCTGTCAGACGATCCGCCTAATCGGCCCCACGCGGTGCTTTGGCGCGATCTGGCTTCTCTGGCGCAGCTGCTGGAGCGGCCGAAGCGGTGGCGGCGAGAACGCGTCGGCGAGTTGCTCGAAATGCCGTTGGCCGACGCAACCGAGGCCATTCAGGATGAGGTCGAGTGGCTCTTGGCCGGCCGGCGGGAATCCTTCGACCTGCTAGTCAACGGCGTCAACGATCCGGCTTGGCTGTCTTGGGCGTTCAAGCGCGGCGCTGTGCCTACAGAACAGGCAGGCTGGATGGCGGCGGCTTGGTGCGCACGGGACTGGGCCTCGCAGGCGCGCCTTCGCGCCGCTGTTCGCTGGCGCGCAGAGCTGGGCACAGAGTTCTGCCGCGAGTTGGCCATGTGCTTGACCCGAGCGCCGCAGCCTGTCGGTCTTATGGCTAAGGCTTGGTGCTTGCTGGCTCAAGAGCCTGAAGACTGGGGTGATCCCGCCCTCCGCACCTATCAGGTCGTGGCCCGCTTGAATGCGGGGATTTGCAGCGACCGAGACCTTCGAGAGGCGGTCGGTTTCCTGACGCCAAAACTAACGATCGAGCCACGGTGGGGCGGCGACGCCGATGCACCGGATCCACCGGCGCGCCTCTCGGACCTCTACAACGTACGTCTGAAGGTTAGCGACCGGGGCGAGCGGCCGGATTTGGTCGCGGCTCTGGAAGGAGCGGATGTCTACGCCAGCCGATTGATGGAAATCGCCAATTTCGAGTTGGCTTCGCTGGTCGCGCTTGCGCACGAGGCGGAAGAGATCGGTGAAGGATGGGACCATCTCGATTCCGACGTCCCGTCTGTGGAGGCAAATCGGCAAAACGAATACTCCGAAGGCGCCACCCATCTCGTGGTTCTCATGGCGCATTTGTTGGCCAAGGTCGCAGTGGTCGACGGCGAACGGGCCCGACGATGGGCGGCGGCGTGGCGCGACCTGCCGACCAAGCTCGGCGTGCGGATGTGGACGCAGGCCCTTCGTGTGGAGGCTCTCTTCACGCCGAATGAAGTCGCGCAAGCGCTTATCGACCTTAAGCATGCCGACTTCTGGGACGGTCGCCGCGAATTGATCCTGGCAATCGCGGAGCGCATGGGCACCGCCGATGCCGCGCTCGTCCAGGCGCTCTGCGCCCGAGTGATCGCTGAGGCGCCGGGGCTTTTTGCCAACCTGGTGATCGAGGCGGGACGCACGGATTGGAGACCTTACGCTCGTGATCGCGATGCCTGGCTCCGCCTGGCCGCGTTGCGACGGGCGGGCATCCTGCCGCCTGAGGGCGAAGCCGAGTTGGCCGCGATCGCGGCCCGTCATCCGCACATCGCTGGCGATTTCCGCGAGGAGGATCTGTTCGACGGTTATGTGGGCGAGGTCCAAAACGTCGAAGGCCATCCCGAGGCTCTTTTGGATCTCGATCCGGGCGAACGACTGAGCAAGGCGAAGGAGCTGGCGAAGGAACCAGACTACCGCTCGGGCCTCGACTGGCGGGCATATTGTCGGGCTGATCCTGGCGGCGCGCTCGACGCCTTGCGGCAGAGCCCGTTTGGCGCGCCGGACCTCGGCCTTTGGAACGACCTAATTCAGGTACTGGTCTGGTCAAAGCAAGGGGCGACAGAGGAAGAAGCGGTCGAGCGCCTCGACCATGTACGCGACCTATTCCAACAGCTCGACCGGGCGCCGGACGAAGCGGCGAGCGTGCTTTCTGGCAGCCTCGTAGACCTGCTCCCCGTCGCCCGCGAAGCGGGGATCGACACCGACGATTGGTGGGATCGCCTCTGGGCGATCATTGAGGCGGACGAAACGCCAGTGGACCTGGAGTCGAAAGACAGACTCTACGACAAGGCTGTGAACCGGCCGGCCGGCCGCTTGGTCGAGCAGCTCATCCGGAATATCGATAAGCGGAAGACGTCTCGTCGGCGGCTGGGCGATCTTGATCGGCAACGCCTCAGGCGGGTCCTGGCTTCCGACACTCCCGCCGGCTGGCTGGCGCGAGGCATCCTAACTCGCGATATTGGGTTTCTAGTCTTTCTAGATCGCGCCTTGGCCTTGTCGACGCTCCACGAGCGGATGATGACGGACGATCTGCAGGCTCAATCCTTGAGGACAGTCCTGGTAAAATTCGCGCGGCTTGGATCGAAGGCCACCCGCGCCTTCCGAAAGCCGCTGATCCGTGGCGTCGAGGAGAGCAACCCAAATCGTGGTCCGGAAGCGGCCAAGATCGCCTCCCAGGTTCTAATGCCGTTGCTGAGCGAGCGGCTGTCCGGTGGTCGAGTGCGCTGGGGGCTGCCTGAGGCCGAAGTGGCGCGAGTCCTGGCGAGCGCGCCCGAGGCCATCCTTGATGGTGCGGCCGACTGTCTGGAAAAGTGGGTTGCTAGCGTCCCCGACACCTCGCCTGAACGGGTGTGGCGAGAGGGCATTCGGCCGCTGTTCGAGGCCGTCTGGCCCAAGGAGCGCCGGTTCAAGCGCTCTGCCGTCAGCACTGACCTTGCCGGAACCTGCGTCGGGGCCGGACCCGCGTTTCCCGAGGCGTTCGCCTATTTGCGGCCCTACCTCACACCGTCGACGGCGGACTGGGCCAACATCCACTTCATCGGGAGGTCCGGCGCGCCAGAACAGCATCCTGCAGTGGTCCTTGAACTCCTCTGGATTCTCTGTGGGCCGGGCTTTGAGGGGCAATCCACCGAGCTGGCCAAGATTCTGGACCGGCTGGTGGTCGCAATGCCGGCATTGGAGACCGACCGGCGCCTCCAGTGGCTCGAACAGCGTGCCGTCCGCTACGGCTGAGAAAGGCTGATGAACGCCCGCTTCTCGGCTGGGTGTCAAAGTCCGCTCCTGCCGCTAGCCCGGCGTAGGAGGCGTCGGTTTCCAGACCTCCACGGCTTCGGGCGGGATGATCCGACACGACCCGTGACGTTCGCTCAGAAGGTGTTGGGTATGGTTCTCCTGCTTGAGCTCAAAAAGGTTCTGGCTCGACGCATGGAACTTCAGGGTCTTCCGATCGATCGTGGTCTCCCACAGGGTCACGCTGCGGTCGCCGTTACCGTATTGCGTCGTGCTTTCCTGATGGAAGAGGAGCGTGTCGGGCCCAACCGCCACGGGGATGACTTGTTGGATTTGCTGGGACTTGGGTGAGTATAGAAGAACGCGAGGCGTGTAGGGCGATCCGCTAAGTCTCACGCGATATTCGCTGACACCCTTTCGCTGAGTGTGCTTTTCCGTCGTTCCGGTTGCGCGCTCGTGGAATTCCAGATCTTTCGCCCGCCACTTGCAGAGGAGCCAGGTCGGAGCGCCGTTGTCAGGCAGCGGGGTCGCACATCCCGAAAGGGCGATCGCCGAGAGGGCGGTCAAGGCGGATACTCGCAACACAATTCGACCTCGGGCATCGCACGGCGGACACCTGTCCACCTGCGCGCCCCATGCGAAGACGGTACGCCCGATCGGTGAACGGCGGGTTGTCCGGCCGGGATCAGGCCTATTGCGGCTCGGGGGGCGGCGCCGGAACGGGGGCCGTGAGCATGATGTCCTGATCGGCGTAGGCGCGCAGGATCGTGCCCTTCTTGATGGTGACCTGCGTGCCCCGGATGAAGGGCGCGACCGGCCACAGGAAGATCACGGCGGCCACCGTGCTGCCGACCCGGACGTCACCCTCGGCGCCCTTGTTGGCCCGCAGCCGGATGCGGTCATCGCCGACCCGCAGATAGACCAGGCGGATATTCAGCTTGCCGGTCTTGGCCAGCATCCCGTTCTTCTGGGCTTCCACGACCTCGCCGACGCCGTGATAGCCGGCCTTCAGGACCGTGCCGTCGGAGAGTTTGACGTCGTCATCGAGCGTGACGGTGAACCGGTCTCCCTCGACCGAGGTGTTGCTGGAGATCGCCTCGTCGATGCGGATCGAAAATTCGGTGCCTTCCGAGACCTTGATCTGGCCTCCCGGGACTTTGGCCGGGGCTGGGGCCGGCGCGGGCGGCGGCGCCTGCGAAAGTGCGGGCGTGGCCGAGGCCAGGACGAATTGGGCGGCGACGAAAAGCGCCACCCCACGGGAGCCGAAAAGTTTCATGGACGGCCCCCCCAGGCCTGCATTCTGAAAAGTCGCTCGGCGCAGTTGTGACCCGGAACCGCGGGGTCAGCAAGCCACCCGCATCCCCCCTATCCACCCCCACCCGCCCCCGCTAACCTCCCGCCCAAACCACCCCGACCAAACCGGGGGGACCACACAACAGTCGGGGGAAAGCGTACCAGGATGACCGAGACCACAGCCGGCCGTGCGGCCAAGCCCGCGCCCGCCGCACCGAAGACGGCCAAGCCCGTCTACTCCGTGGGCTACAAGCGCCTGGTGCTGGCGCTGCTGGTCACCGCCTACACCTTCAACTTCATCGACCGGACGATCATCGCCACCATCGGCCAGGCGATCAAACTCGACCTGAAGATCTCCGACACCCAGCTGGGCCTGCTGGGCGGGCTCTATTTCGCCCTGCTCTACACCCTGCTGGGCATCCCGATCGCCCGCTTCGCGGAGCGGTTTTCCCGGGTCAACATCATCTCCGGCGCCATCGTCATCTGGTCGGCGTTCACCGCGCTCTGCGGCGTGGCGACCTCGTTCTTCATGCTGGGCGCCTTCCGCTTCGGCGTGGGCGTGGGCGAGGCGGGCCTGTCGCCGCCCTCCCACTCGCTGATCAGCGACTATTTCGAGCCCAAGCGCCGGGCGTCGGCGCTGTCGATCTATTCCTTCGGCATTCCGCTCGGCACCATGCTGGGGGCGATCCTCGGCGGCTACCTGGTGCAGAACTTCTCCTGGCGGATCGCCTTCATGATCGTGGGTGTGCCGGGCGTGCTGGTGGCCCTGGCCATCAAGCTCCTGATCAAGGAGCCGCCGCGCGGCCACTCCGAGCCGGACGCCGTGCCTACCTCGGCCGACGCCGTCACCGTCGAGGAGCCCGCCAAGCCGCCCGCCTCGCTGGGCGGCGAGCTCTCCGAGATCTGGGCGGTGATGAAGGTGCTGTTCGCCAAGTGGCCGGTGGTCAACATGGTGCTGGGCGTGACCCTGGTCTCCTTCGCCGGCTATGGCGCGGGCCAGTTCATCCCGCCCTACTTCATCCGCACCTTCCACCTGAACTACGCGCAGGTCGGCCTGATCACCGGCCTGGCCGGCGGCTTCTCGTCGGGCCTAGGCACCCTGATCGGCGGCTTTCTGTCGGACCGGATGTCGCGGCTGAGCGCGCGCTGGTACGCGCTGATCCCGGCCATCGGCCTGACCATCGCGACGCCCCTCTACATGTCGATCTACCTGGTCCCCACCTGGCAGCTCGCGGCGCTGATCTTCCTGCTGCCCGGCATGTTCGCCTACACCTACCTGGGCCCCACGTTCGGGGTGGTGCAGAACATGGTCGACACGCGCCGGCGCGCCACCGCCACGGCCATCCTGTTCTTCTTCCTGAACCTGATCGCGCTGGGCGGCGGGCCGCCCTTCACCGGCTGGGTGATCGACCATTTCGCCAGCTTCCACCTGGCGCACCCGGACGCGCCCGGCTTCTTCCAGTCGGTGGGCGGGTTCCTCTCGGCGCCGCGCGAGGCCTTCCAGCACGCCTGCCCCGGCGGCGTCGGGCCCAGGGGCGGACCGGCGGCCATCGACGCGGCCTGCAAGGGCAGCCTCGTGCTCGCCACCCGCCACGGCATCCTGATCGCCTACCTGTTCGGTCTCTGGGGCGCGGGCCACTACTTCCTGGCCTCCATCGGCCTGAAAGAAGCCATGTCCAAAGCCCGCGCCGACCGCGGCGAAGCGGACTAGGGACGTCCACGAACCACACGAACGACACGAACGGGCTGATCCTGAGAGGCCGCGAAGCGGCGCCTTGCCTGCAAGGGGAAAACCCTGCGTGTTCGTGTGGTTCGTGTGGTTCGTGGACCTATTCTTCACGTGAAGATTTGACTTCAGACCGGGGCCGACCTCATACCGCGCCCATGATCCCCCGTTACGCCCGCAAGGAAGCAGCCGAGATCTGGAGCGCGCAGACGCGGTTCTCGATCATGTTCGAGATCGAGGCCCATGCGGCCACGGCCATGGCCGAGCTGGGGGTGATCCCCAAGGAGGCCGCCCGGGTGATCTGGGAGAAGGGCCGCCACATTGTCTGGGACGTGGACCGCATCGACGAGATCGAGCGCGAGGTGAAGCACGACGTCATCGCCTTCACCACCTACGTCACCGAGGTGGTGGGGCCCGAGGCGCGGTTCCTGCACCAGGGCATGACCTCATCCGACGTCAACGATACGGCGCTGGCGGTGCAGCTTTCGCGCGCCACGGACCTGCTGATCGAGGACGTGGACCTGGTGCTGGCGGCGCTGAAGCGCCGGGCCTACGAGCACCGCTTCACGCCGACCGTGGGCCGCAGCCACGCCATCCACGCCGAGCCCACCACCTTCGGCCTGAAGCTGGCCGGCCACTACGCCGAGTTCGTCCGCTGCAAGGAGCGGCTGGCGATGGCGCGGTTCGAGATCGCCACCTGCGCCATCTCCGGCCCGGTCGGCACCTTCGCCAATGTGTCGCCTGAGGTTGAGGCCTACGTCGCCGGGAAGCTGGGCCTGGCCGTGGAGCCGATCTCCACCCAGGTGATCCCGCGCGACCGCCACGCGGCCTATTTCGCGGCGCTGGCCGTGGTGGCCTCGTCCATGGAGCGGCTGGCGGTGGAGATCCGCCACCTGCAGCGCACCGAGGTGCTGGAAGCCGAGGAGCCCTTCGATCCGGGCCAGAAGGGCTCCAGCGCCATGCCGCACAAGCGCAACCCGATCCTCACCGAGAACCTGACGGGCCTGGCCCGCCTGGTCCGCTCGGCCGTGACGCCGGCCCTGGAGAACGTCGCCCTCTGGCACGAGCGCGACATCAGCCACTCCTCCGTCGAGCGCGCCATCGCCCCGGACACCACCATCCACCTGGACTTCGCCCTGCGCCGCCTGGCCGGGGTCATGGAACGCCTGGTGATTTACCCGGATAATATGCTCAAGAACCTCGACCGCCTGGGCGGCCTGGTCCACTCCCAACGGGTCCTCCTGGCCCTGACCCAGAAGGGCGTCAGCCGCGAAACCGCCTACGCCGCCGTCCAGCGAAACGCCATGAAAGTCTGGCGCGGCGAAGGCAATTTCCTCAATCTTCTCAAGGCCGATCCCGAGGTCACCCTGGCCGACGCCGAGCTGGCCGAGCTCTTCGACCTCGCCTATCATTTCAAGCACGTGGACACGATCTTCGCTCGGGTCTTCGGGGAACAGGCGGAGCCGGCCGCATCGCAACGCTCGAAGACCTCCGCCGCCTGAGCCTCGCCCTCCCCGGCGCCCACGAGGTCACCTACAAGGGCGACCCCTGGTTCAACGTGGGCAAGAAGTCCTTCGCCCTGGCGCCGAACGGCCGCGCGATCCTGAAGCTCGACCCGGGCCACCAGGAGCTGCTCTTCGAGATTCGCCCCGAGACCTTCAGCAAATGCCCGGTGGCCACCGTCTACTGGAGCTTCGTCGAACTCGCCCACATCGACGAGGCCGAGCTGGCCGATCTGCTGCTGGAAGCCTGGGCGAGGGTCGTGCCCAAGAAGGTCAGCCGCCCGGTGCTTGAGGCGGCGAAGCGCTGACTACTTGCCGCCGCGGACGTTCTCGCGCGCCTGGGCCAGCAGCTCGGCCATCTTCATGGCCACCTCGCCCTCGCTGATCTGCACGCCCGCGCCCTTCAGGTCCTCGAAGACCTTGCGCAGCACGTCCTCGTCGCCCGGCTGGTCGACTTCGGACTTCACGATCACCTTGGCGTACTCGGCCGCATGCTTGGCCGTCAGGCCCATGAGCCCCGCCGCCCACTCGCCCAGCGCGCGGTTGCGCTTGGCCGTGGCCTTGAACTCCTGCTCCTGGTCGAGCGCGAACCGCTTCTCGAAGCCCTGTTCCCGCTCGTCAAACGTCGTCATGTGGTCCCCGAAAAGCGGTACGAACGGCCGTTCCCATATCCCGCCCGGTCCCCGGTCGCAATCGAAAGCCGGTTGCGCTGGGCCGGTTTGCGCCACACCGCCGCATCCGCTAATTTTATAGGGCCTCATATGGAGCGAGACGCCGAGTCGGACCCGCGCGCGAATGCCCGCCGCGCGGATTTTCTTCGTCCCCGACCGGCAAAGCCCTCGCCGACGGAGAAGGCGTGACGATGACTCGCCGCAAGAAGATCTACGAGGGCAAGGCCAAGATTCTCTACGAGGGTCCCGAGCCGGGCACTCTCATTCAGTACTTCAAGGACGATGCGAGCGCCTTCGACGCCACCAAGAAGGCCGTGCTCGAGGGCAAGGGCGTCATCAACAACCGCATCAGCGAACACATCATGACGCGGCTGGGCTCGATCGGTGTCCAGAACCACTTCATCCGCCGCCTGAACCTACGCGAACAACTTATCCGCGAAGTGGAGATCATTCCCCTCGAGGTGGTCTGCCGCAACGTCGCGGCCGGCTCACTGTCCACCCGCCTCGGTCTGCCCGAGGGCCAGGCCCTGCCCCGCTCGATCATTGAGTTTTACCTGAAGGACGACAAGCTCCACGACCCGATGGTCGCCGAGGAGCACATCACGGCCTTCAACTGGGCGTCGACCCAGGAGATCGACGACATGATGGCGCTCACGCTGCGGGTGAACGACTTCCTGACCGGCATGTTCGGCGCGGTCGGCATCACCCTGATCGACTTCAAGATCGAGTTCGGCCGCATCTGGGAGAACGACTTCGCCCGCATCATCTTGGCCGACGAAATCAGCCCCGACTCCTGCCGCCTCTGGGACTCCACCACCCACGAGAAGCTCGACAAGGACCGGTTCCGCCGCGACCTCGGCAACGTCATCGAGAGCTACACAGAGGTGGCGCGCCGCCTGGGGATCATGAAAGAGATGCCCACGGTCATCCAGGGAGGCCTCCACTAGTGCGCGCGACGGTCCATGTTTTCCTCAAGCCCGGCGTCCTCGACGTCCAGGGCAAGGCCGTCGAGCAGGCCCTGCACGGCCTGGGCTGGCCCGACGTCAGCGGCGTGCGCGTCGGGCGCACCATCGAGTTCGACCTCAAGTCCGCCGACAAGGCCGCCGCCGAGGCCGAGGTGAAGGCCATGTGCGACAAGCTCCTCGCCAACACGGTGATCGAGAGTTACCGCGTGGAGGTGGCGTGAGGCGGGCCGCCGCCCTCGCCCTCCTTCTCCTCACGCTCTCAGCCTGCGCGCCAAAATCGGAGACCGCGGCCGCCACCGCGCTCGTCCTCGACTGCAGGATGGACTTCGCCGCGCAGAGCGCGAAGATCGTCGCCCAGCCGAACCTCACGCCCGCCCAGCACGCGCCCGGCGAGCCCTACAACTTCTATTCCACCAACGACGGCCACGCCTCCTACCTGATCACCGAACCCGGCGCGCCCGGCCACCCGGCGATCATGATGCAGACCGCTGGCGGCGGCGCGGGCGTCAAGACCACCGGCTGCGCCTACGGCAACAAACGCGGCTATCAACAGCTCGCCAACTACCTGGACTCGCTCAAGACTTGGACGCGGCGATGAGCGGCTTCCACCTGGCGCAGTTCAACATCGCCCGCCTGGCCGCCCCCATCGAGGCGCCGGCAAGCGCCGAGTTCCGCGAGGCTCTGGACCGGATCAATGCGCTGGCCGAGGCCTCGCCCGGCTTCGTCTGGCGCGCCCGTGGCGCCGGTTTTGACTCCGAAGACCCCGCCACCGATCTCGACCCGATGATCCTCGCCAATCTTTCGGTCTGGGAGAGCGTCGAGGCGCTGGCGGCCTTCGCCTATCGCACGGCTCACAGCCACTTCGTCCGGAACCGGCTCGCGTGGTTCGAGCCCAACCTTGAGCCCTACCAGGCCATGTGGTGGATCCCGGCTGGGGCTCTGCCCTCTCGCGAAGAGGCCCTGGGGCGCCTAGATCACTTGCGGGCCCACGGCGCGAGCGCGCAGGCCTTCGACTTCAAGACCCGCTTCCCCGCCCAGACGCCGCAAGAGGAGCCCGTCCGATGAGCCGCTTCCACCTGGCCGAGATCAACATCGGGCGTCTGCGCGCACCGGTCGACAGCCCCATCCTCGCCGACTTCGTCGCCAATCTCGACCGCATCAACGCCCTGGCCGATCAGTCGCCCGGCTTCATCTGGCGGCTGGTGGGCGACGGCAACGACGCCACCGACATCAAGCCCGACGCGAACGATCCGATGATGGCGCTGAACATGAGCGTCTGGACCAATCCCCAGGCTCTGGGCGCTTTCGTCTATCGCTCCGACCACATCTCCATCATGCGACGCCGCGCGGAGTGGTTCGAGAAGCTGGAGATCTTCATGGCGCTCTGGTGGGTGCCGGCGGGCCACATCCCCAGCGTCGAGGAAGGGTGGGGCAAGGTCCAGACCCTGCGCCGCCTCGGCCCTACCGCCGAGGCCTTCACCTTCCGTCATCCCTTCCCCGCGCCCGACGCGGATCAAGCCCCGCCGCCCGTCCTCGACGAATGCGCCTGACCGAATCCGCCTAAGGAGCCAGCATGAAAGCCGCCGTCATTGTCTTCCCGGGCTCCAACTGCGACCGCGACTGCAAGGTAGCGATCGAGCGTTCCACCGGCGCCCACGTCGACATGGTCTGGCACGGCGACACCGAGCTGCCGAAGGGCCTCGACCTGATCGTCCTGCCGGGCGGCTTTTCCTACGGCGACTACCTGCGCTGCGGCGCTATGGCGTCGCTGTCGCCGATCATGGGCGAGGTGAAGGTCGCCGCCGGGCGCGGCGTGGCCACCGTCGGCATCTGCAACGGCTTTCAGGTGCTCTGCGAGGCCCAGATGCTGCCCGGCGCCCTGCTGCGCAACGATCACCTGAAGTACAACTGCAAGGCCGTCGACCTGGCGGTGGTCAACGCCCAGACCCGGTTCACCGCCGGCTACGCGGGCCGCCGGCAGGCGACGATGACCGTCGGCAACGGCGAGGGCAATTTCTTCGCCGACGCCGCCACGCTCGACCGCCTGGAGGGGGAGGGCCAGGTGGTCTTCCGCTACCTCAACAACCCCAACGGCTCGGCGCGCGACATCGCAGGCATCGTCAACGAGGCCGGCAATGTCCTAGGCCTCATGCCTCACCCCGACCGCGCGTTCGAGGCCGAGCTCGGCTCTGCCGACGGGGCCATCCTGTTCCAGAGCGCGCTCGCCAGCGCCTGACCCAGCGTCCGAAGCTGCTGGCCGCGCGTCCGCCGCGCCGTCCCGGTCCCTTGACCCGCCCCCTTGCGGGTCTTTGATGCAGGCCTGACATCAGGTCAGGAGGTCGTCATGTCCGCTCAGGATGTCGCCGAGGCGCTGAAGCGCGTCGAGAGCGCGCTGGAAAAGCGCCCCGCCATGGGACTGCAGGACGACGCTCCCGCCACTTCGCGCTGGGATGGCGGTCTGCGGTTCGTAGCCGCCCACGCCAACGGCTTGGCCGTCACCAGCGACATGCCGGCCATGCTCGGCGGCGGCGGCGAGGCGGCCTCGCCCGGGTGGTACTTCCGCGCGGGCTTGGCCTCCTGCACCGCCTCGGTGATCGCCCTGACCGCCGCAGCCGACGGCATCGAACTCACCGCCTTGGAGCTGCAGGCCTCGAGCCGCTCTGACATCCGCGGCGCGCTCGGCATGTCCAAGGCCGATGGCGCGGCGATCGCGGCCGGCCCCTGCGACGTCCAGTTCCACGTGCGGATCGCCGCGCGCAACGCCTCGGCCGACCGTCTGCGCGCTGTGGTGGAGACCGGCTGCGCCCGGTCCCCGGCCGCCTGCGCCCTGGCCACACCGCCGGCCCTGCACATCGACGTCGAGGCGTCCGCCGGCTGATGGACGCTTTCTCAGAAACCCTTCGCGTCGTCCGCATGGTCGGCGCGATCTTCGTGAACGCCAAGTTCACCGCGCCGTGGGCCTACCAGTCGGTCAGCGCCGAGACCGCCGGCCCGCTGCTGGAGCCCGGCGCCGAGCGGGTGGTGATCTTCCACATGATCACCGAGGGCGAGTGCTTCCTCGAGTTTCCAGGAGAGCCGCCCATCCGGCTGGGCGCCGGCGATGTGGTGGTGTTTCCCAAGGGCGACGCGCACCGCATGAGCTCGGCGCCCGGCGTGCCGGCCGGCCGTGGCAACCGCATCGACGTGATCCTGGCGCGGCGTCCGCGCCAGCTGATCTACGGCGGGGGCGGCGTGGCGACGCGCCTGGTCTGCGGCTACCTGGCCTGCGATGCGCGCCTGGCGGAGATGCTGTTCAACGGCCTGCCGTCCGTCCTGAAGGTCAATGTGCGCGGCTCCAACGCCGGCATCTGGCTGGAGAGCTCGGTCCGCTACGCCCTGGCCGAGGCCCGCTCGCCCCGGCCCGGCGGGGCGGGCGTGCTCGCCAAGCTGGCCGAAGTGCTCTTCATCGAGGTGCTGCGCCTCTACATGAGCGAACAGGCAGACGGGCGCACGGGGTGGCTGGCCGGCGTCAACGACCGGGTGGTGGGCGCGGCCCTACAGGCGATGCACAGCCGGCCGGCCCATGCCTGGACCCTGGACGAACTCGCTCGCGAAGCCGGCGCCTCTCGCTCGGTTCTGGCTGAACGCTTCCAGACCATGGTGGGCTCTTCACCGATTCAGTACCTGACCCAGTGGCGGATGCTGCTGGCCTCCAACCTGCTCTGCCGCAGCAACGCCCCGCTGGCGCGGATCGCCGAGGAAGTGGGCTATCAGACGGACACCGCCTTCAGCCGCGCCTTCCGCCGCGAGTTCGGCGCCCCACCGGCCGCGTGGCGCCGCGACCAACTGGCCCGCGAAAGCGTCCACTAATCCGCTCGGTCAATCCCGCGGCGCCACCGCAGTGACCACCACAAACTCAGCTGGCGTCCGAAACCCCCGCCCGTCGCGACACGGGGCGATCGCTGACAAGTACTTCCGCTTCACCCGGGTTCTCGCCGCCTCATCGAAGTGCGCCCAGGGCAAGGCCAGCGGCCCGCCCAGGAAGATCGCCTCGTAGGCCTCGATGTCATCCTTGTGGTCGAGGGTGGCAGCCAGCCGGTGCTGCTCGACCTCGACGAATCCCGCCGCCTCGCAGGCTCGTGTCAGGGCCTCGCCCTCGCCGTGCTGGAAGAACAATGGGCAGACGTCGCTGGCGACCTCGGCGTCGACGATCTCGAAGGCCGCGGCCCAGCCGCAGCGCGCGCGCTCGCCCCACACCGCCGCCGCCATCCGCCCGCCGGGCTGCAGCACGCGCCGCATCTCCCGCAGCGCGGCGGTCGGATCGGACAGGTACATCAGGCCGAATGCGCACAGGGCGACATCGAAGGCCGCCGCCGGCAGGTCGAGCAGTTCGGCGTCCATCCGCTCGAACGCGACGTTGGCGATCCGGCGCGCCTGGGCCCGCTGAGCACAGGCCTCGACCATGCCGCCGGAGATATCGACCCCAAGCACCGAGCCCTCAAGGCCTACCGCCTCGGCCGCGGCGAAGGCGATCAGGCCGGTGCCGCAGGCCACATCGAGCACATGTCCTCCCGGCCCCAGATCGGCCAACTCAAGCATCAGGCCTTGGGCGGTCGCCAGTTGCCCAGCCCACAGCGCCTCATAGCGCGGCGCCGCGCGGTCCCAGCCATAGCGTTGGAGCCGTCTTTGCAGGTTGGGGTCCATGGAAGCGCACGCCGACTGGGGGCCGACACGCCGCCGGCCCAGGTTCGGCGACTAGACCCGCCACGGTCACGCGGCGTCCTTGCGCGGCGTCGCCAATCCCTGCCCGATCGTCCGGCCTAGCCGTCGAACCCCACGAACACCGCCGCCTCGTCCACGCTCTTGCGTTCCGAGACGACCGCATTGGCCGGAAAGGTCTCGTCCGGCCAGCCCAGCGCAATGGACTTCATGATCACCTGGTCCTCGGCGATGCCGGCGTGCTCGCGCACCACCGGCGACTGCATGATCCCCTGGCTGTTGATCACGCAGCCGAGACCCCGCGACCAGGCGGCGTTCACCAGAGCCGTCGCAACCGCCCCGCAATCGAAGGGCGTATCGTCGCTCTCCGCCAGCACCTTGTCGTAGGTGATGATCACGCAGACCGGCGCGTCGAACTGCCGAAAGCCCCTCAGCACCCAGTCCTGGCGCGCCGCCTGGTCCTCACGGGCGATGCCCATGGCGGCGAAGAGCTGCTTGGCGACCCCGATCTGCCGCTCGCGGTGCTGGTTCGCGAACGGCTGGCCGATGCGGAACTCACGCGAGTGCGGCACGCCGGCCAGGTTCCGCTCGGTGTTCCCGGCCCGGATGCGGTCCAGCGGCTCGCCGGTGATGACGTAGAAGTTCCAGGGCTGGGTGTTCATCGACGACGGGGCGCGCATCGCCATCTCGATCACCTCGCGGATCAGCGCCACGGGCACCGGCTTGTCCTGGTATCCCCGGATGCTGCGGCGCCCCATGACAACTTCATCGAACGTCATGGCGGACCCGTTGGGCGAACTCATTGGCGCGTTTCCCGGCAACTGCTGTCGTTGGCTGCGCTGGGTACAGCAAACTCGGGCGCCCGGTAAATCGCCGGATGGCGTCGTCGCCTGCGGCGAAAGGAGAGGTTTTCATAACCTCGGTGTCGCGTAATAGTCATGGCGCTGGTGAGATGACGGGCGCCGGCGAGACGATTAACTGCGCCCGAGACATCCGTATGCCTGACGTAGACCTTTCCACCCTCGCCGCCCCGGAGCTGCGCCGTCTGCTGGACGCCGCGCGCGGGCGGGGCCAGGCCACCCTCTCCTACCAGATCCTTCAGGAGATGGAGGCGCGCCGCGAGGAGGGGCGCGGCGCCCGCGCCCGCCTACCCGGCCGCAAGCGCGGCGAGCCCAGGGTCATCGACCTCAATCTTAGCGAGGACCCGCTCGATCGCTGGGACGACCCGGCCGAGACCGTCGAACCCGCCAACACCGAGGTTGAACCCGAGGCTGAGCCCGAGGCGGAACCGGCCGCCGCCCTCTACCTGGAGCGCGACCCGCCGCCGCCGGCCGCACCGCGACGGCGGTCCCGCTGGATCGGCCTTGGCCTGATCGTCGGCGTCGCCATCGGCGTCCCGCTGGGCCTCGGCATGGGCCGCATCATCCCCGAGCCCGTGTCGCCGTTGATGGTCCCGACGGAGAGCGCGGTGGCCGTCGCCGCCCCGTCCGCCCAGCCGCCGGTCGCCGCGCCTCCC
>JACXTT010003520.1_pt1 | contig 24039 bp, 18 predicted proteins | sample 9270951 | NCBI WGS metagenome assembly JACXTT01 (sample SAMN15532306, study PRJNA645909) | rock metagenome | isolation source: weathered quartz diorite | place: Puerto Rico | collected 2017-06-21
TTTGGATACCAACCGAGTACGCCTGGTCTTTAAGCCCTGCCGTTTGACCTGAAAAGTGGACGGTCCCAGGCCCGTGATCCCCTCCCCACCCAACCCGGCGTTCGACTCGAGCAGCTACCGCCGAATCGTCATCCGCATGATCACCCAGGGCGGATCCGAAACCAAGATTCGCATCGGCGACCGCGAGGAAAAGCTGCCCCTGGCGCCGGCCATGCAGTGGCGGGATTACACGTTCGAGCTGCCTTCAAAGGATAGCTCCAGTTTCACGCGCCGTGTGGCCATCATGCCGACCGACGATCTGTACGCGACGGTGGCCATCGATTCCATCGCGCTGGTTCCGCGCGAAAGCCGCCTCGAAGCGCCCGCCGGCGTCGCCAATATCGGCAAGCGCGAGGAATACCGCAATGTGCTGTTCGCGCGGGCGCCCTCGTCTATTACCTTTGAGACGCAGATCCCCCCGGAGGGCGTGCTGCACTTCGGCCTCGGCGTCCCATCCGCCCGGCCGGTGACGTTCCGCGTGCTGATCGGCGCGGCGGGGACGGAGGCGTATTCGGCAACCATTCGCGATCCGGAGCGGTGGACGGACGCCGCCGTGGACTTGGCGAAGTATGCCGGGAAAACCGAGAAAATAGTGTTCCGCACCGAAGCCGCCGGTGGCGGCGTCGGATTCTGGGCCAACCCGCTGCTCGCGCAGCGCACCGGCGCGCGGCGTCTCAACGTCCTGCTATACGTCGTCTGCACTCTGCGGGCGGACCACACTTCGGTATATGGCTACCCGCGCGACACCACCCCCTTCCTGAAGAAACTGGCCGCGTCGGCCGTGGTTTTCGAGGACGCGCAGGCGCAGGCCTCCTGGACCAAGCCGTCTGTCGCCTCGCTGATGACGTCGCTCAACGCCAACACTCACGGCCTGGTTAACGACACCGACACCATTCCGCAGGGCGCGCCGACCTTGGCCGGCGAGTTGCGCAAAGCCGGTTGGGTCACCGCCAGCATCGTCGCCAATCCCTTCGCCGGCCGCACCAGCGGCCTGGAGCGCGGCTTCGATTTCATGATGGAGTACCCGGTCGTCATGCGGAACCGCGACGAGCGGGTGGACCGCGGAACCGACTCGGCCGCGATCAACCGTGCCATTGGGCCGTGGGTTGACGATCACCGCGATCAGCCCTTTTTCCTCTTCGTGCAGTCCACCGATCCTCACGCGCCGTACCGCCCGCCGGCCGAATTCGAAGCGAAATTTACCACTGCGGGCGAAACCGCCGTTTTCAACAACCAGTACGCAAAGCTGCGCGATGTGCGCGCCTACGGCGGCGGAGCGACGGTCACCCCCGCCGAAATCCGCGCCCGGGGAATCGACCCCGCCCTCTACGCGAAACAAGCCATCCAGCGATACGACGCCGAGATCGCCAATAACGACCGTAATATCGAGCTGCTGATCGGCAAGCTGAAGGAACTGGGCGTGCTCGACAACACGCTGGTGATCGTCGCCTCCGATCACGGCGAGGAATTTTGGGAGCATGGCCTCGGCGCCCACGGGCATTCTCTTTACTCCGAGCTGATTCACACCGTGCTGCTGATGTGGAACCCGGCCCGTATCCCGACGCCGCGCCGCGTGGCCGAGCCCGTGCAGCTCATCGACGTCATGCCGACAATTCTGGAAATGGCCGGGGCCGCCGCGCCCGCTGCGATGCAAGGGCAAAGCCTGACACCCCTGCTGCGGGGTGCTCCGTTCATCCGCAAGCAGCCCATCTACGCGGCGAAACTGGCTTTGCCGCGCGCCAAACCTGGAACGCCGGTGAAGGAGAACCTGTCCGACACCTTCGCCCGCATCGACCCGCAGTGGAAGCTGATCTATCGCCAGAGGTTCGACCGCGCCGGCTTGAAGGAATTCGAGCTGTATGACCGTCGCTCCGATCCGGGGGACAAGGTGGATGTATCGGAGCGCCAAACCGCCGCCGTGGCCGGCCGCAAGGCAGAGGTCCTCGCCTGGATCGAACAACAAAAGCAGGTGCGCAAGCAACTGGGCCCCGGCGCGCAGTCGAAGATTGACACACAAAACCTGGAGCGCCTGCGAAGCCTGGGATACCTGGGAGGAAAGAAATGATCGCGCAGGCTTTGGCGGCCCTGCTTTCGGCCGCGGGCGTCATTACGGCAGCGGAGCTGGTCTTGCCGCCGGCGGTCGACCGGAACCATGCCGTCACGGCGATTTTTCGCACCGGCTCACTGGCGGCGGGAAAAGGCGAGCTGGCCATTCGCTGGACAGACGCGCTGGGCCGCGTCGTAGAGGATCGGAAAATCCCCGTCGAGCTGACCGACGAATCGGAGATCCGCTTCAAGCTGGACGCTCGCCGGGCTGTGGCGATGCAGAACGAAGTCCAGGCGCGGCTCACCTTCGACGGCGTCAACAAGCGCGGCGTCCCCGATCATCGCGAAGAGAGCGCGGCCGCATCATTTGTTGCGCGCCCCGCGCCGGGGTGGCCCGACTACATGGTCATCATGTGGCAGCCGCACACCGCCGAACAGTTCGCCGTGTTGCAGTCGATCGGGATCAACGCCGGACAGTTCATTGGCCGGGCGAAGAAGCCGCCGGAGTTTCTCCTGAAGAACGACGCCCGCTGGTACGCGGAGAACCTCGCCACCGATTTCTACTCCGAATACCATCGCTACCGCCCCGACCGTATCCAGCACTGGTCCTACCTGCAGGCGAAGGAACTCTATAAGAACGATCCGGCAAGCAAGGAGGGCTTCAAACGGCATCCCAGCTTCTCCGACCCGGAATGGCTGAAGAAGATTCACGACCGCCTGGTGGATGCCGCCCGCTTCTGGTCGCCTTACCGGCCGATTTTCTACGACCTGGGAGACGAGTCCGGCATCGCCGACCTGGCCGCGTACTGGGATTTCGACTTCGGCGATCAGTCTCTGGCGGAGATGCGGGAATGGCTGAAGGACCGTTACGGCAGCCTCGCCGCCCTCAACCGCCAGTGGGACGTGAAGTTCGATACCTGGGATCGCGTCGTCCCCGACACCACCAACCAAGCCATGGCGCGCAGCGGCGACAACTACTCCGCCTGGGCGGACCACAAGGAATGGATGGACGTTTCCTTCGCGCGGGCGTTGAAGATGGGCGTGGACGCCATCCGCTCGGTGGACCCGGACGCGTTCGTCGGCATCGCCGGCGCGCAGATGCCCGGCTGGGGCGGATACGACTACGCGCGCCTGAGCCGCGTCCTCACGGCGGTGGAGCCCTACGATATCGGCAACAACATCGAGATTCTGCGCTCGTTGAATCCGGGGATTCCCGTCGTGACCACGGCCTTCGCGCGCGGGTCCTGGGAAAAGCACCGCATCTGGTATGAGCTGCTGCATGGAGCGCGCGGCAACATCATCTGGGACGACCAGGCGGAACACATCGGCAAGGACGGTTCTATCGGGGAGCGCGGCAGGGAAGTAGCGCCGTACTACCGGGAAATCCGCGACGGCATCGGCGCACTCCTGATCGCGAGCGTACGCCAGGCCGATCCGGTCGCCATCCATTACTCGCAGGCCAGTATGCGCACGGAGTGGATGCTGGCGCAGCGCCCGAAGGGCGCGGCCTGGGTCAGCCGGACCTCCTCCACGGAGCGCACGGACAGCCAGTTCCTGCGCGTGCGGGAATCATACTGCAAGCTGGTGGAAGATCTGGGGCTGCAATAAAACTTCGTCGCCTACGGGCAGGTGGAACAGGGCGAGCTGATCCACCGCGGCTATCGCGTGCTGATTCTTCCGCAATCCAGCTCGCTCTCCGGGAGCGAGGCCGCCGCGATCCGCGATTTCGTTACCCGCGGCGGGCTTCTGATCGCCGATGGCGAACCGGGCGTATTTGACGAACACAGCCGTCGCCTGGCCGAGCCGAGGCTGGCCGCTCTGTTCCAGGGAAGCCCGGGGCGCGGCAAGGCCGTGCGCCTGAACGCCGTGGCGTACCACCAGCAGCGGCTGATCGGTAAGGAGGAGAATCTCCGCCGCGCGGCGGGCGATCTGTTCGCCAGGCAGGGCGTGAAGCCGGCGTTCAGCGTCTTGGACGAATCCGGGCGGCCCGTAGTGGGTGTGGAAACGCACGCGTTCCGGAACGGCGGCGTGGACATTGTCGGCCTCCTGACGAACCCGCAACTGCGCGTGGACGAACTGGGCCCGCCGGAGTTCAAGTCCAACCAGCGATTCGAAAAGCCGCGCACGGTGAAAGTGGTTCTGCCGGAGGAGCGCCACGTCTACGACATTCGCGCCGGGAAACATCCTGGACGCCTTAAGGAATTCACCGTCGCGCTGGATCCGTATGAGCCGGCGCTGTACGCGGTAACCGCCACGGCGATGCCCACGCTGGAGACGACGGCGCCCGCGTCCGCGAATCGCGGGGAGATCGCGCGCATCGGAATCCGCTTCGAATCGCAATCGCCGGCCGCGGCGCACGTTCTGCATGTCGAAGTGTCGGACGCCTCTGGAAAGCTCATGCGCCACTACTCCGCCAATCTCGCCGCTGCTCGCGGCACAGCCGAGCAACTCCTGCCCCTCGCCGTCAACGATCCGCCGGGCCGCTGGACCGTGCGTGTCCGGGACGTGATGACGGGCCAGGAGCAGATGGCGGCGTTCCAGGTCCAGTAGAAGGCGGCGCGCCTGCCTGCGGCGCAGACTCCGTCACCGTCGTTGCTGTCATGCGCAGGACATGGTAGCGATCTGCCTGCAGCGTCCGCTCCTCCGCCGCGATCTCGCCGCACCAGTCAATCCGCGCCTTGACCTCTCCCGCATACGCGCCCAGCCCGAACAGCAGGCGCCGGTCACCTTGCGCCGAAAAGCCATTCGACGCCTGCACCTCCCGCACCTGGCGCAATCCCCCGGCCTCCACTGTCACCCTTGTGGCGAGCGCGTCCGCATTGCAGCCCACGCCGTCCCCGTGCAAATCGAACCCGATCCAGTGATTGCGGTTGCCTTCGTTGCGATAAAGCGAAACCGGCCTAAACATCGAGGTGATCGCCACATCCAGCGTGCCGCGGCTGTCGAAATCCGCCAGTGCAACCGCGCGATACGTGCCGGGACGGGAGAGCCCGACCTGCGCCGCCACATCGACGAAGTGGCGCCCGCGGTTCAGATAAACGCGGTTGGTTTCATTCGGAAAGATGCAGCGCCCACGCAGGTCCGCCCAGCGGTCGGCGTAACCGTGGTTCTCCGGACCGGTGAGAGCGATCTTGTCGTTCCAATACCAGTAGTCCGGGCAGCCGGGGTAGATCTTGTCGTAGCTGTTGTCCAGGTGGCCGTTGGCCTGCACCAGGTCCAGACGGCCGTCCCGGTCCAGGTCGCCCATCGCCGCGCCCCATCCGAACCGGCGCTCGTTGAGAGCGTTGCGAGCGGCCGCCTGGTCGGACAGAGCGCGGGCGCCTTCCACGTCCACGCGGCCGTTGTTCATCCACAGCAGGCTGCCCTCCGCCTGCAAGCGCTCGTGAACGTTCGAGACATAAATGTCCGGGAACCCGTTGTTGTCCACGTCGCCGATGGACGCGTTCATACCCTTGTACGTATCGCGTCCCGGCGAACCGGTAAGCGACCCCGCCACCTCGCGCAGGCGCCGTCCGCGTTCGTTCAAATAAATCTGGTCCGGTCCGAAATCGTTGGCGATATAGAGATCGGTGTAGCCGTCCTGATTCAGATCTCCCGTACCCACCGCCAGGCTCCAGCGGTGGTCGCGAAGGCCAATGTCGCGTTCCACAAAGCGGCCACCCGAGTTCTGGAAGAACTGGCATCCTCCGCCGTTATTGGCGTTGTGCCACGTGCGGTGCATGAAGTCGAACATGCGGCGGTCGCCCGGATATTCGGGCGCGGGAAGATGGAACGCGTTGAACGGCTGGGGGTGCGTATAGCCTGGAAGTGTAGTTTCAAAAGCACTGCACAGGATCAGGTCGAGCCTGCCGTCGCGGTCGAAATCAAAGGCATTGGCGGCAAGCGAAATCGTGTATTCGTCCAGTCCAACTTCGCGCGTGACGTCGACGAAGCGCACCGCGTGCTCCTCGCTGAAACGGTTCTGCAGGAGCAGGGTCTTGCCATAGCCGGCCAGCACCAGCAGATCCTCGTCGCCGTCGTTGTCGTAGTCAAACCAAAGCGCGCCCGAAGCCAGGCCGTAAGTTTCTGGATGCTGCGCCATCCCGTCCAGGGCCGGAACGGCCACCCGCTCGAACCGCAGGCCGCCAACGTTCCTATACAGCGCGGCGCGATGGGCGGCATCCTTCAGCGGATAGGTCAGGAAAACGTCTGGCCGCCCGTCGTTGTCGAAATCCGCCACCGCAACGGCGTCGCCGGCCGATAGCACCCACTTGGCGACGTGCGCGATTCGTGGATCCACGCGCTCCAGGATGTCGCTCCTGCCCGCGTCGAGTCCGGCCTCCGCCGCGGACACCTCCCTCAAAAACAAGTCCGGCGTAGCGCCGTCGAACCGCGCGAATACCCGCGCATGTGTCACCCATCCCGCCACCGCAACCGAGCCCAGCAATGCCGCGCGCCGCGACCACCCGGCCACCCTCGGCCAGAACGGCGCGCTCGAATCCTGAAGCGCTTGCCAGTGCAGCCACAGAAACCGCAGCGCGTACCAGGCGAAGGCCGCCAGAAATAGCGTCGACAGTGTCTGGAAGCGATGCAGTACCAGGTCGAATGCAACGATGAAGCCCGACATCGCGATCTGGCCCCGCCTGGAATCGGGCGACGTCCGCGGGTCTGTGATCATGAAGAACGTGAACAGATAAAACGCGGCAGAGGTCAGCGCCCCCAGAAAAAGCGTCTCCGGCGGAACGTGATGCCGCGTCAGAAAAGCGCGTAGCGTCAGTTGCAGGAAGTAAAAGCCGAGGAACGAAAGAATCAGCGCGTGCCTCCCGATGCGGAACACGAAAAGGGCCAGCGCCGCGGTAACCACGAAACCGGCCATCGCAAGGCTGCCTCCCCATTGATACGCCGGCGCGGCGCTGAACATTCCCTCTCCCAGCCACAGGCAAGCGACCACCGCGAACAGCGTCGGATTGAACACGTGCCGCCCCTTGCAAGTGATCACGTACTTCGAGCCAATCGCGAAGAACACCGGCGCCAGCGGAAGCCACAGGCCATGCGCGTAGTTCATAAGGATGGCCAGGCCCAGGCCGCTGATCATAGCGCTTAGAGGAAACAGCAGCCGCCGCCCGCGGAACAGATAGTGCAGGGCCATGTCGAGCGCGCAGGCCGCCGCGACGGTTAGTAAAATCTGGCCCGGCGTCCGGTTGAAGCCGAGCACGGTCACGCCCAGCACGGTATATACCGCCAGAATCATGACGAACGGCACGCGCGGATCGCGCCATGTCGGCCTTCGATCCCAGGCGAGCGCGCTCATATGGTCGCCATCTCGACGTAGGGAACTCGCTCCGGATCCAACGCGCCGAACGCCTCGTCGCCGTCCTCGAAGTGCACTGCAAATAACCGCCCCGCCGCGCTGATCTTGCGGTAATCGTCCAGCGCTGCCGCCAGAGGGTCACGCTCGTGCAACCCGGCGATGAAGTAATGCCATGGCCCGCAACGCCGCTCCAGGTACATTTCGCGCAACAGCGCCCTGAACACGCGAACGTCGTTCTCCTCCACCGCGACGAACGATAGATAAAAATAGGGAATCAGGCTGCCCGGAGCCGGCAGCGGCTTCAACGGAAGCAGACGAGCCGCCAGATTATAGAACGGCCGGATCGCGGCCCACGAAGGCGAGTAGCGCTCGATGTGCGTCTGTCGAAACGCACGCTGATCCCAGGCGGCGCAGCACCCCACGATGCGATCCCCACGCAAGGCCAGCAGAAAATCTTCGACTCGAAACTCCCGCAGACGGTGCGTCCCGAAATCGGCGGCGGAATAAATCGGAGCGAACTGCTTCTCCGATTGCCAGCGGCGCAAAAACGTTAGGATCTCCGGAAGCTGTGCCGCACGGGCGCGCTCGAACCGCAGTCCCGGCTCGCGCAGACGCCGCCTCGGCAGGTCCAGGTGGACCCCTGGAGTCAGGATGCGGCCTAGGTCTCGATAGGCCGGCAGCTCCGCACGCCCCCCAGTCAGCGCGCGCAGAGCGACCGTATTCCCATCCAAAATCACTGTAAAGTACAGCGGCGTCGGGTCGGCCTCATGCAATTGCCGCAGAAACCGATATCCGCGCGCCAACAACGTCCGGTTGCGATATCGCGGATCGGCGCGCAGATCGGAGAGGTACCCCAAGCGCGCCGGACGTCCGTTAAGAAACACGCTCCGCAAGCTCCGGCTCCCCATGCCCGCGATGCGGTCGCACGCCAGATCCGTACACTTGATCACCTGCGTGCCTTCTCCCTGCACGCAACAGGCCGCAAAGTACGACGGCTCACGCCGGAAGCTGAGCGACAGCGGGCCGCGCATCCAGTCCTCCGCCATGCGCTGGCGAAGCTGGCCGTCGTCCTCCTCAGTCGCCAGATCGAAGCGGAACCGGGAGGTATTCATGCCAGACGGTCAACCAGTCGCCGTGCGGGTGAAAGCCCGGTGGCTTGATGTCGCCAAGACGCCGGCCCTTTCCGCCCAGATATTCATAGTAACGCTCCATCGCGCCCGGCACGCGCACCGGAGTCACGTCGGAAAGCTGGTCTAGCCTTCGAGCGTAGTCGTATTGCGGATTGGCGCGCAGAACGCGATCGAGTTGATTTGCCGCGCAGGCGGCCGCGGCATCGTCGTACTCCGACGCGTCCAGAAACAGGACGTAGCCGGGGCTGGGAACTGCGCCCGGCGCCAGAAGCCGGAACCCCGCGATGCCATCGAGGTGCGGTTGCACGAATCCCTCGCTGAGCTTTTCGCCGCAGAGGTCGCTGACCGCACCGGCGCGGCCCATGAATTCCAACAGCGGCGCGCTCTCCGCCCAGCCGCGCACCGCCACCCGATCGCCAAGCCGGTAGCGATAGAGACCCGAGTGCGTCGTCAGCACCACTTCGTATTCCGCGCTAGGCGTCAAATCAAACACCGGATGCGCGGCGCCGGAACCATCCAGGAATTCGAAGTAGCCGCTCTCCACCGCAAGCGCCGGAAAGGGATAGTCGCCGAACGGAATGGTGACGACGCCCTCGGTGGCCAGCAATCCTTTCCCTTGCAGATACACGCCCGAAAACGCCGCCGCCAGATCCCGCGCGAAGCCCGCCGATGCTCCCGAAGTCCAGCAACTGATCGTGTCCAGTTGCGGCCAAAGCCGCCGCGGATCCTCCGGAAGGTGGCGCAGAATCTGTAGCAGGAACGTCGGACTCCACACAGAAATCAGCGTCAGGTCCGGTGCCGCACTCAAAGCGGAAACCGTCGCCGCGCGCCATGCCTCGATGGAGCTTCCATCGGTGGCCGGTGCAATCAGCAGGCTGGCCAGACTGCTTTCCAGCGCTCTGCCGAAATAAGCCGCGTCGCTCGCCAGGCCGATGGGAATCCCTGAACGCGTCCGCTCCTGCGCGCGCGCCGCGGGACTGATCGACCAATAGCATCGGCCATTCATGATGTCGGGCCGGTGCAACAGCAGATCCTCCAGCCAGCCGTGGACGGCGCGCGCGAAGGCGTCCAGGCCGGCCTGAGTGTACGGAATCAGCTTCGGCCCCGCCGTGCTTCCGCCGGTGCGCTCGAAGGCCACCGGAACGTCCGTCGTCAAGCCGTTGCTTTCGATATACGGCTCCAGGCTTTCGTATGTTTGAAGCGGGACTGCCTGCGCGTATTCACGCGGACTGCGAATCTCGGCGAAGCTGTGCGCGCATCCGAAAGCCGAGTCGCAATTGTGCGCGAGGATCTCCGACAACTGCGCCCGCTGCGCCCGCTCTACGTCGCGCATCGCTGCGAAGGCCCGTTCCCGCGCGCCGGCGATCGCGCTACGGATGCTCTGCCAGGCCTTCATGTGCCCCACTCAATCCTTCAAGAAACGCCCGCCGCGCGATCGGCCGGATGTTCTCCGCGCTCAGCTCCGCCAGGCAAGCCAGCTCGTCACCCTCGCGATAACCCGGATTTCGCTCCAGAAAGAATAGCACCTCCGGCTTGCGAAGCATCGCTTCTCTCACGTCCGCCCAGGGTCCGCGCAAATGGCCGCGAGACGCCGGATAGCGGATGATCCCGCTTTCCGCCTGATACGCGCCGCCGAACTTGCACCGCGCCAGCCTGTCCAAAAGGCTCTGCGCCCCGGCCGGCGTCGGCCGGTCCCAGCGCGGAAAGTACTCGTGAAAAAACAGCGCCAGATAGCGGTAGGTCCGGTAACCCTTGGTGATGAGAAACCAGTACAGCGGCTCCTCCGGACGCTGCGCTTTGATGCGCCCGCACTGCGCGGCGAAGGCCAAGGGAAGCGTCTGCTCGCCCCAGCATTCGTGATGGATGATGGTGTCACCCGAGTACACCGCGCGCGCCGGCAAGCCTTCTCCCGGTAACTCGATCACTTTGCCGGTCGAAAAGCCGCGGATCCGGCTCGCCGCGTCGCGCAGTACGATGACGTAGTCCTTCTCCGCCAGGTCCTCGCGGAACGCCGGCTCCGACGTCGCCTCGAAGTACGCGCTGTACAGCCCGAACATCTCCTCCACTTCCACGGACCTCAGGCCCGCCACCGGGCTAACCTCCGCTCTCATTTGAGCCATAGAGCCAGCCACGCAGGAACCAGGGGAAGTAAAGCGTCAGGCCGAGCACGGCCACTCCCGTTGACATCAGAATTGTAGAATAGCGCCTTTCATCCGGAACGAAGTAGAGCGCCTCCCCGCCCCGCGTCACGAAGTTCGCCGCGAAATACAGGGCGAAGCCGGTCTCCACCGCCAGCATGGCTGCCAGCACGAACGCATGCCGCAGAAGCAGCCGGTCCAGCGGACTCGACGCGGTCACCGCGCGGCTCAGCCCGGCGATCAATGCGATGCTGAACAAGTCCTGAGCCGCCCCGTAGTAGGGATGCCAGCTTCGCCAGCCGTACATCATCACCAGCTCCACCGCGCCCCGCGCCGCCATGTTCCAGAAGAAGATCGCGTAGAGCCGCCGCAGCGCCGCCTCAACACGGCCGTCCCGCGCTATCAGCGGCGGCAGCAGGAACCACGCCAGAACGGCATAGCCAAGCCACATCAGCTTGGGAAGCGCGATCTCGCCGCCCACGACCCAGCCCCGCTCCTGCGCCAGCCGGAATACCGCACCGGCGGCAATCAGGAACCCGATGCCAACCTCCGCCTCGGCGCGCAGCCGGCGCCTAGAGACGCAGGTCCACATGCTCTTCCACGCCCGCCTCGGGGGCCGGAGCGCCGTTCTTCAGCGCGGTCCTCCAGCGGACGATGTGCGGCAGCAGCAGATCCTGCGGGATCACGCCCAGGCGCGGCCGGCCAAAGCGCTTCGCATTCTCCTCCACGCGCTCCAGCATCTCCACGTCCTGTCGGATAATGCGGCGCGCCAGCGGCTCGAAGAACAGGCGGATCACCGGCGTCAGCCAGGCGAAGCGGAACGTGATCACGGTATGAACAAGCGTTTCGGCGTCGCCCACCGGCGTGCAGCAGGACGTGATCAGGTAGCGGGCGTTGTTCGAGAACTGGTAATCGACCTCCGTGGTGGACGGTGCGATGAAGCGATCGGTGTGGCGCATGCGGTGCTCCTTCGACGGAGCCACCAGCGTCCACACCAGCGACTTCTCGCGCGGCTCGTCGAAATACTCCGCCTCGGCTCCATCGGCGAGAGTGCGTACCACCGTCTTGATCGTTCGCGCCGCCGGCGTCCGGAACCAGCCTTTGTGGACAGTGTTCGCGTGCGGGCAATCCAGGAAGTTCTCAAGGCAGGCCTCCACCGGCGCGCGGAACACCGTCTTCATTACGAAGCTGCTCCAGCCGGGTGCCCCAAGAAATGGGAAGGACCGCGGACTTCCCTCGGCCGGTTTCGAGCCTGGCCAGATCCAGACGAAGCCGGCCTGTTCCCGGCACGCATACGCGGCGGCGCGCAGATGTGCCGGCGGCGCGCACGGGGGAGGCATGGCCGGAATGGACGCGACTCTCCCATCCGCGGTGTATCGCCAGCCGTGGTACGGGCAGGCCAGATGTCCGCCGTCGACGCTGCCGCCAGAAAGCGCAGCGCCGCGATGCGCGCAGCGGTCCTCAACGGCGGCGGGCTTGCCGCTTGCGTCGCGGAACAGCGCGACCGGCCGGTGCAGCACCGTGACAGCGACCGGCTTCCGCCGCAGTTCTCGCGACCGGCACGCGATGTACCAGCAATCCTCCATGCAGAATGCATACCACAAAAGCCGCCCGCGTCAGTACTTGACGTTCATCTCAACAAATCCAAGGCTCCCATTCTTCCCCTTCGGATAGATGGTGCGCATCACGGACTTGCCGTTCGCGTAGCCGTAGTACACGTTGAACGACAGATGGGCGTTTACCCGTAGGTCCGTGCTCAAGTCGTACAGCGTGGCCAGCCCGCGCGCGCCGCTCGCCGCCCGCCCCGTGTACCCGAAGGTCCAGGGTTGAAACGCGCCGCCCCCCTGGTACCACAGGTCCGTCCGGCTGGTGAGCCGCAGCGCGTGCATCTCGCTTGAGAACGACACGTTCTTGTGTGGCCGCACGATCAGCGCCGCATTGATGTCCTCGTTGTTCATCAGATTGAAAAACGGGAATCGTGCGAAAGGCCGCGCTGTCGGAAGGATCTGGAAGAACGTTCCGTGCTTGGAATCGTTCGGATCGCTGTCGCCGCTGCCGTAATAGTAGCCGCCGCGAACCCACGGCTTGAGCTTGGGCAGAATGGCCGGCTGGAATCCGCCTTCCACCGCCACTGCGCCGGCGCGATGATCGAGCACGCCCCACTTGCCGGTCTGTCCCAAGCCCCAGGCGAGAAAGTCGACCGCTCCTGGCGCGCCCGATGCCGTGTACAGGAAGTGCCCGCCGAACGAGCCGATCCGGATGTTCCCCATGTCGTTGCGGCGCGCCGCCGCAGACCGGCTGTCGGTCTTCAGCACCTTCCGCCAATCCTGATAGTAGATCCCGAACAGTCGCAGCTCCGCCGCCTGCTTGTTCTTGACCAGCGGCTTGTTGAAGGAGAGGTAACCGAGCCCGGCCTCCACCCAGCCCCAGCCGTCGGTTTGAAACACGCCGCGCGTGGGAATCGCTCCCACGAACGTCACGTTCCCTGCCGGTGCGTTCCACACGTAATGCATCCCGTCGAAGCTCCGCATCACGTGCGTGAACCCGAACGGCCCCACCAGCCGCTGATTGACGCGCGTGGTCTTCAGAAAAGCCAGCGTGGCGTTCTTGGGCACTAATTCACTGCCGTCAATGAACTCGAACCGCCCCACCTTCACGCTTTGAGTCTCGCCCTTGAACCGGACGAAGCCCTGCTTGATGAAGGCCATCGCCGTGTTCCGCGAGTTGTGGTTCGCCCCGTAGTAATTGCCGCCGAGCCCGAGCTGGTTTTGCGGCGCTGGAGCGATGGCGTCGTCCGGTAGCCCCAGCAGGAACGGCACGGCGAGCTCAATCTGCCAGTCGTAGGTTTTGGTGGATTGCAGGATGCTCAGCCGAAGCAGATTGCCTAGGAACGCATAGTTGTTATTGGCTTCTCCCTGAAACCAGTCCCACGCCTCGAACCTCGAGCGGAGAGTGGCTTGAAATTGGATGACGCCCGGTTTTGCCGCCGGTGGAATCTGCGCGACCATGCACGCGGCCGCCAGCAGGAAAGTGGTCAGTCCTCTCTTCATTTGGTCCGTCGCAGCGCTCAATCCAACGACCTTACCAGTTTCGAGGCGCAGGACGCAGTAATAGAAATATAGGAGTGAAATCTCTCACGTGACTCGTTTCACAACCAGCGTCCCGGCGGCGGATAGAGAGAACCGCCAGCCACGAGGAACCAGGGTCGTAGAGCCGTAATCCACTACCAGCGCCGGACCGCTGATCGCCCGCGAGGCCAACTGCTCCCGCCTCAGAACCAGCGCCTGCTCCCAGCGTCCGCCGCTATACACGCGCCGCGTCGTCCTCGGTCCCGGTACCGCGTCGCGCCGCTTCTCCCGCAGGCGCGGGCGCTCCACCGCGTGTACCGCCTTCACCCGCACCGTCACCACTTGAACGGCCCGATCCGGATTCGCATACCCGTAGATGCTCCGGTGCGCGGCATGAAAAGCCCGCTCGGCCGCCTCCCGCGACTCCCAATCCACCGTCAGCTCGTAACTCTGCCCGAGGTACCGCAAGTCCGCCGATCGCTCCAGCCGCGCCCCGCGAAGGTCCCGCCGCGCCTGCTTCTCCAGCGCCGCAAAACGCCGTTCGGCGTCTGCCTCCAGCGCCGACGCCGAATAGTCTCGCACGCGGTCGGCCAACAGCATGCCCAGCGCCGAAAGCGCTCCGGCCAGCCTGGGCACAAGCACGGTACGAATGCCCAGGTTCGCCGCCATCTCGCAAGCGTGCAGGCCGCCGCATCCGCCGAACGCCACCAGCGCGTAATCCCGCGGGTCCTGCCCCTTCTCCACCGACACCACGCGAATCGCCCGCTCCATGTTGGCGTTGGCCACGCGAATAACGCCCGCCGCTGCCGCGATCCGCCCGATCTCGAGCTTGCGCGTGAGCTCGTCCACAGCCGCTTCTGACCGCGCCGGCTCTATGCTCATCTCTCCGCCCAGGAACTGGTCCGCCGCGATCCTCCCCAGCACCACGTGCGCGTCCGTCACGGTGGCGTCCGTGCCCGTGCCATAGCAGGCCGGCCCCGGATCGGCCCCCGCGCTTTCCGGGCCCACCCGCAGCAGCCCGCCTTCGTCCACACGCGCGATCGATCCGCCGCCCGCGCCGACGGTGTGAATGTCCAGCATCGGCACGCGCACGGGAAAGCCGTCCACCGCCGCTTCCGTGGTCAGCCTTGGCGCGCCGCCGGCCAGCGAAACGTCGGTCGAGGTCCCGCCCATGTCGAATCCCAGGATGCGCTTGTATCCATCCGCGCGCGCCACCTCGGCCGCGCCCACCACGCCACCCGCCGGACCGGAGAGAATGGTTCGCACGGCGTGACGCCGTGCCTCCGCCGCCGTCAGCACGCCGCCATTCGACTGCATCACCGCCAGGTCCAGCCCCTCCAGGCCCGCCAGATAGGCGTCCATCAGCGGCCCGACATAGGCGTTGATCACCGTCGTCGACGCCCGCTCGTATTCCCTGTACTCCGGCGAAACTTCGTGCGATGCCGAGACGAAGCCCATGCCGGCCAGCGCCTCCGCTACGGATTGTTCATTCTCCGGATTCTGGCAGGAGTGCAGCAGGCAGATCGCGACCGACTCCACGCCTTCCCGCTCCAGCCTTCGCCGCAGCCGGGTCAGCTCCGCCTTCGACGGACGGCGCTCCACTGTCCCGTCGAAATGAGCGCGCTCCTTTATGCCCAGGCTCAGAGTCGCCAGCCCGACCTTAGGCGGCGGCGTCAGGTTGTACAACTCCGCGCGGTTCTGCCGTCCGATAGCGACCAGGTCCTCGAACCCAGCGGTGGCTACGAACGCGGTCCGTGCGCCTTTACGCTCCAGCAGGGCGTTGGTCGCGACCGTGGATCCGTGTACGATCTCGGGTCTACCGCCTTTGGCCGCGCGCGCGATTCCGCTCAGAATGACGGACGACGGATCGCGGCGGTCGCTGCGCAGCTTGAACGAAGTGAGCCGCCCGTTCTCCTCCAGCACGACGAAATCGGTGAACGTGCCGCCGGCGTCAATTCCGATCCGCACCCGCCCGCCTCAGCCGCCCGTTCTTCTCGTCCCAGCGCCACTCAACGGCGGCGCCTTCCAGTTGCACGCCGCCCAGCCAGCGGTCGATTCCATTCAATGCCACCGCGTCGGCGCCGCCGCGCAGGACCTTGCCGCCGGTCGAGGTGATGCGCACCATGCCGTCGATCAGTTCCAGCAGGGGGCTCGGCGCCGCCGCCATCCGCTCGACGTAGTGCCGGAACGTCAGGTCGCCCATGAAGACCCGCTCTTCCATGTCCTGGTCTGAGAGAAACACATCCTCCAGCCGCTTCGAGCCATGCTCCACGATTTTCAGAATCTGCCGCTCGGTCCGCGAGAGCCCGTTCTCCAGCGCCGGAAACTGCTCCAAGTGCCGTCCCAGCGCGCCTTTCAGATAGGGCAGCGCCTGCGACGGATGGCCGATCACGAATTCCACGTCGGCCGGATCCGGCGCGCAGAACGCCGTCCAGGCCAGCGACGCCTGTTTCAGATCGGCCAGCGTCACCTCCAGCCTGTCGCCAAACAGCGACGCCAGCTGATTCCCGTTCAACTGCCCCAACCCTTTGAACCGTCCGATGCCGGGAAACTTGCCGACACAGATCAGGCTGATCTTGGTCCCGCTCCGCTCGTGGGTCAGGAACCAGTCCAAAATCTGGATGAGCTGCAACTGATCGAAGAGGTCGTGCTCGAACCACAGGACCACCTCGTCGTGCGCGCGGTAACGCGCCAGCGCGGCGTTTCTTTCCGCCAACCGCGCTGCGACTTCTTCTTCGGACCCCCAGCCCATCGACGCCAGGTACCGCGTGCGCACGGCGCTGAACTGCTCCAGCGTCAGCGCCGCCGGCGCCGGACCCTCGTGCAGCACGTCCAGCCAGGCCACCTTCTCGCCTGCGAGGCCCGTGTCCTGCAGGCATACAGATTCTCCGTTCGTCACATGGAGCATGGATTCAGATTAGCAGTCACTCACCAGATGCGGCATTGCTTTTCGGGCGGGCGCACCATAGCGTCTCCGCGTTTGCAGGCGAAGGCCTGGTGGAACTCCGGCATGTTCGCCAGCGGGCCGATGACGCGGAACTTCGCCACGGGATGCGGATCGGCCACCACCATCTTGCGCTGCTCCTCGATGCGCGTGGAATCCCCGCGCGCCTGCGCCCAGCTCAGGAAGAAGCGCTGCTCCGGCGTGAAGCCGTCTTTGTCCTTTGGCCGCGGCTTTCCCTCCAGCGATTTCCGGAAGGCTGCGTAGGCAATCCGCGCGCCGGCCAGGTCTCCGATGCTTTCGCCCAGCACCAGCTTGCCATTGTGATGGACGCCGTCTTCGATGAAGTAGCCCTCGAACTGGTCCACCACACATTGCGCCCGATCCAGAAAGCGCCGCCGGTCCTCGTCCGTCCACCAGTTCTTCAGCCGCCCCTGGGCGTCGTACTGCGATCCCTGATCGTCGTACCCGTGGCTGATCTCGTGGCCGATCACCACGCCGATCGCCCCGTAGTTCACGGCGTCGTCGGCATCGGCGCGGAACATCGGCGGAATCAGGATACCGGCCGGAAACACGATCTCGTTCCGCGGAGCGCTGTAATAGGCGTTCGAAGTCGGCACGGTCATGCCCCAGCGCGTGCGGTCCACAGGCTTGCCGATTTGTGAGACCCTGTCCCGCGCCAGGTAGCGGCCGGCGCGCATCACGTTGCCGAAGAAGTCGCTCCGGTCGAGCGGCTCGCCGTCGTAGATCCGCCAGCGGTCCGGATACCCGACCTTGGGATCGAACGTGGCCAGCTTGGCCAGCGCCTTCTCCTTGGTCTCCGGCGTCATCCACTCCAATCCGCGGATTCCGTCTTCGAGGGCGGCCCGCAGGTTCTTTACCAGCTCCTGCATCCGGGCCTTGGCCGCTGGAGGAAACATCTTTTCCGCGTACGCCTTGCCCAGCGCGTCGCCGAGGCTCGCGTCGGTCATCGACACGCACACTTTCCAACGCGGCCTGGGCTCCTTGCGGCCTTCGAGATACGCCTCCTCGAATTCGTAGGCCGCTTTCCGGAAGCCCTCCGAAAGATACGGCGCGGAGTGACGCAGAACATGCCACTCCAGGTAGGCCTTCCAGTCCTCCACCGGGGTCTCGCTCAACTGGCGTCCGACCTCCCGCACCAGCCCCGGGTCGCGCACCGTCAGGATGCCGGAGAAGGGAACTCCCAGCGCGGCGAAGCCTCCGTCCCAGTCGAAGCGCGGGGCTAGCGCCCTCACCTCGGCGGGCCTCATGTTGTTGGTGACCTTGTACGGGTTGCGGTACTCCACGCGGGACATCTGCGCCCGCGCCAGCTTGGCTTCCAATTCCAGCACCGCCGCCGCCCTCCCTTCCTCCAGCCCTGAGAGACGGAAGAGCGTGTGGATGTAGGCCAGGTAGCGCTCGCGGGTCTCTTTGGACCGGGCGTCGGGCTTCAGGTAGTAATCGCGGTCGGGAAGTCCCTGCGTGCCTCCGCCGATCGCCGCGATGGCGCGGGTCGGGTCTTCGGAAAAGGGAACGGGGGAGACCCGCAGGGGAACGTCCAGCCCTTCTCCGGCCAGACGGGCGATCTCGGCGTTCACCTGCTCCACGGACGAGATCCGCGCGATGCGCTGAAGCGCCGGCAACACCGGCCGCACGCCCGCCGCGTCGATGGATCCGGTATCCATGCAGGAGCCGTAGAACGCGCCGATCAGCGCCTCGGTCTCCTTGACGCCAGTGCCCTTGCGGGCGATGCCGTCGGCGATGCCGCGCAGCACTTCGAGGTTGCCGTCGGCCGCCGCCCAGCGCTTGCCCCAGCGCGGCTGGCTCGCGGGAATCGGGTTCCGGGCGTGCCACTCGCCTATGGCGAACTGGTAGAAGTCGTCGCACGGCTTGCAGGACCGGTCGATAGCGGCGGCGTCGATACTCTCCAGATTCGTGGCTTCCTTGCTGGCGGGAAGCGCGAACGCCGCGAAAGCCAAGAGGGCGGCGGGCAGCGTGGAGCGTCTCATGGTCCGGTAGTATAACTCTCATTCCACTTGTCAACAACAAGTACTTGACAAGGACTTCCTTCCGCGCTATTCTGCATGAAGCATGGGAACCATTCGCCCCATCCGCGCGCCCAAGATCGAGCCCGCTGGTCTGCATTCCCACGCGATCGACAACCTGCAATTCATCCGCGAAACGATGGAAGGCGCGGCGGCTTTTACGGCCGTGCCCGGCTGGGGCGGCGTGGCGATGGGCGTCACCGCGGTCGCCGCGGCGTGGATCGCTCACCGCCAGACGACGGCGGCGGCGTGGCTGCTGGTCTGGCTGAGCGAACTGGCGCTTTCGTTCGCCATCGCCGGCGGGGCGATGTTTCGAAAGGCGACGCGGGGCGGCAAGCCGCTGCTCTCCAAGCCCGGCCGCAAGTTCGCCATGAGCTTCCTGCCGGCGCTGGCCGCCGGAGGCCTGCTGACGGTGGCGCTGGTCCAGGCCGGATTCACGCGGCTGCTGCCTGGTTGCTGGCTGCTGTTGTACGGAACGGCGATCGTCAACGGCGGAATGTTCTCGGTGCGAATCGTGCCGGCGATGGGACTGGGTTTTCTGGCTTGCGGCGCGGCCGCGGTGTTCGCTCCGGCGGCGGGCGGCGATTATTTTATGGCTGCCGGATTTGGTGGGCTGCATATTGTTTTCGGTCTCATCATCGCCAGGAGGTTCGGTGGCTGAGTTGGCTTTGAATAATAAGGGTGCAATTACGTGACATCGCATAAGTCCAACGCTCTCGAACAAGACGGCCGCTCGTCCTCGGGGCGGCTTCGCAAGGTGCAGGGCGGCGCGGCGGCCGACGCTACTGCGCTCGACCGGGTGATTCATGAGCGTATCCGCCTGGCCATCGTCAGCGCGCTGGCGGTCAACGATTCGCTCACCTTCAACGAGCTCAAGGGAATCCTCCAGACCACGGACGGCAACGTCAGCGTGCACGCCCGCAAGCTGGAAGATGCCGGGTACATCGCCACCACCAAGTCGTTTGAAGGCCGCATGCCGAAGACCGAATACCGGCTCACGGCGCCGGGCCGCAAAGCGCTGGAGCGCTATCTCGATCACATGGAGGCTTTGATTCAGGCTACGCGGGGCTGATCGGTCCCGCGCCGCTGTTCGATGCAAAGCTTTCCGCATATACTTTATGACACCAAGTACTCTTCATATCGCCATCATCATGGACGGCAACGGGCGCTGGGCCACGCGGCGCGGCCTGCCGCGCCTGGCCGGCCACCGCGCCGGGGTCCAGGCCGTGCGCCGAACGGTGGAAGCGGCGCCCGCGCTGGGCGTGACGACGCTGACGCTCTACGCCTTTTCCAGCGACAACTGGGGGCGCCCGCCCGCTGAGGTCGCCGGGCTGATGCGCCTGTTCCGCCAGTACCTGCGGCGGGAGGCCGCCGAACTGCTCTCGCGCGGCGTGCGCCTGGAAATCATCGGCCGGCGCGACCGCCTGGCACCGGAGGTGCGCGCCGCCGTGGAATTCGCCGAAGGGCTGACGGCTTCGGCATCGCGCCTGCACCTGCGGCTGGCGGTGGACTACTCCTCGCGCGATGCGATCGCGGGAGCGGCGGCCACGCTGGCCCGCGCCGGCGAGGCCATTACCCGCGACTCGCTCACCCGCACGCTGGGCGGCCCGGACGTCGACCTGCTGATCCGCACCAGCGGCGAACAGCGGTTGAGCGACTACCTGCTGTGGGAGAACGCCTACGCCGAGTTCGTCTTCATCTCCACGCTCTGGCCGGATTTCCAGCCGGCCGATCTGGCCTCGGCGCTGGGCGACTTCCGCGCTCGCGACCGCCGATGGGGCAAGCTGCAGCCAGCCGCGGCTGGCTGAGCGAAGGCCGCACGGAAATAGGAAACACGCAGGCTGTCCCCTATTCCCTTGCGCCACGTCATTCCCGGAGGGCTGCCATTGGGTCCATCCGCGCGGCGCGGCGGGAAGGCAGATACGCCGATGCCAACGCCACCGCCACCAGCATTGCGACCGCCGACACCAGCGCTACCGGATCGTGCGGGGCCAGCCCGTAGAGCTGGCTGCGGATCAAGCGCGAGCCGGCGGCGGCTAAGGCCGCGCCGCAGATCAGTCCGGTCACGATTAGCCATGCCGTCTCCCGTAGGAACATTGCCGTGACCCGGCCCGGCTCGGCCCCCAACGCTATGCGGATGCCGATTTCGCCGCGCCGCCGGGCAACACCATAGGACAGCACTCCGTACAGGCCCACCGCCGCGAGCGCGATCGCCACCAGGCCGAAGGCCACGGCCAGGCGCGCCATGATGCGGTCCTGCGCCACGCTTGAAGCCAGCCGCTCCTCCAGCGTCTGGGCTTGAATAACAGGCAGCGTCGCATCGGTCTTCTGGATAGCCCACCGAACTCCGGCCAGGGCCGAGCCGGGATCGCCGGCCGCGCGGATCGAAAAGATCGTGCCGTCCATCTCGGCCAAAGGCTGCGTGACCGGCACGTAATAGCGCGGCTCGACTTCACCGCGCAGCCGGCCGGTGCGCGCGTTTCGCGCCACGCCGACGACTTCGTGCGTGTTGCGCTTATCGCCGAAAATGGTCGTAATGTGCATCCCGAGAGGGTTCCGGCCGTCGAAGAAGAGCTTGGCGAAAGCCTCGTTGATGACGCAGACTTTTGGCGCGGCGGCGTGGTCGCTCTGGCTGATCTCGCGGCCCCGCGTCAACGGAATCCCCAGCGTGGAGAAGTAACCCGGCCCTACCTGGTCCCAGCGCGAGCCGCGGTCCCTGTTTCCTGTGGGCTTGTAGCCTTCCACTTCGATCTGGTCGCCGGAATCGCGTCCGCTGAACAGGCCGTTCTCGGAGTACGTGGCGGCGCGCACGCCGGGGACGCGGCGAATGCGGTCCAGCAGCTGGTTGAACAGGGGCGCGCGCCGGCCGCTTTCATAGCCCGCGGTCTGCGCGTCCACGCGGACCACCAGCAGCCGCTCGCGGGGATAGCCCAGGCCGGAATTCCGCAAGTTGTAGAGCGTCCGTGCCAGCAAGCCGGCTCCGGCCAGCAGCGGAAGAGTCAGCGCGAGCTGCCCGGCCACCAGCAGGCGGCCCCAGCGTAACTGTCCGGCAGGTCCGGACGCGCCGCGGCCGTGACCCTTTAAGCTGGATCCGGCGTCGGCGCCCGAGCCGAGCCAAGCCGGCAGCAGACCGAAGAGCACCGCCGCCAGACACGTAGCCGCTGCGGTGAAGGCGAGCACGCGCGGCTCCAGGCGGAAGCTCATGTCGAAACCCTCAGCCGCTTCGGTGATCAGCCGCACCAGGCCGCGATGGAAGACCCATGCCGCGGCCAGCCCGGCCAGCCCGCCTGCGACCGCCAGCACCAGGCTTTCGGTGAGCAACTGCCGGATCAGCCGCGCCCGGCTGGCGCCAAGCGAAAGCCGCAACGCCATCTCGCGCCGCCGGGCCGCGCCTCGGGCAAGCAGAAGATTGGCCAGGTTCGCGCAAGCGATCAACAGCACGACGCCCACCCCGGCCAGCAGCGCCTGGAGAGGATCCGAAAACTGCCGCCGGACATTCGACGCTCCGGCTGCCGCCGCCCTCACGCGGAGCGTCTGATTCAGGAACTCCTTCCGTGCTTCCGGAGTGAGCAGCGAGCCGTAGAACGATTCCAGCGACGCCTTGAAGACGCCGTTCGCGGTGGCCTGCGCCTGGGCTTCGCTCACGCCGGGCTGAAGACGCCCGAAGACATGAAGCCACATCACCTTGTCGGCGGTCGTGTCGTGCAGCCAGTCGCGCCCCGGCAGCACGCCGGGCTGCTCGGTCAGCGGAACCCAGAGATCCGGCCGTTGCCCGCTGGTCTCGCCGGAGAACCCGCGCGGCATCACACCGACGATGGTCAGCGCCGCTTTGCGCACGGTGATGGGCCGGCCAATCACATCGGCCCGCCCTCCGAATCGGCGCTGCCAGTAGTCGTAGCCGATCACGGCATAGGGCGCAGGAGCCAGATCGTCATTTCCGGAGAAGCCGCGTCCAAGAAAAGGCGTCACGCCCAGCACCTGGAAGAAGTCCCCCGACACCAGGCGTCCGCGGGCCTCTTCCCAGTCGCTGCCTTCGAGCCGCACCTGCCAGCGGTCCAGGCTGCTTTGGGACGCCATCATTCCGGAGAAGCCGCGGGCGCGCTCCCGCAGATGGCGGAACTCTTCGTAGGTGAGCAGGCTCCGCTCTCCGCCTTGCGAGCCGATGCTGACGCCGCTCGAGTTCGGGTTGGAGAGAATCACCAGGCGGTCCGGCTCGGGGACGGCAAGCGCGGAGCGCAGCACGCCGTTCCACAGGCTGAAGATCGCCGTGTTGGCGCCGATGCCGAGGGCGAGGGAGAGAATGGCCACCGTGGCGAAGCCGGGGCTCGCCGACAGCGTCCGCAGCGCATAACGTATGTCTTGCAGAATCACGTGAAGATGCTCCTTTGGCGCAACGGTCATCAGGTCCCGGGCGGCGCGCAGCCAGACGCCCGCCGCGTCCAGGCGTCCGCCGCGCCTCATCGCGTCGCCTAGCTGCTCGCGAAACGCCAGCCACATTTCTGCGCCGTACTCGTGGCGGAAGGCCGCCGGGTAACACCACAGCAGAGCGCGATAGACCGCCTCGGGCCGGGTCATCTGGCGGGGATAAGGCCCGTCGCGCGCGCCTGGCTGAGCAGGTTGGTCATGCGCTCGACCTCAGCTGCCGCCGCGCGCCGTCCGAAGCGCGTCAGCCGGTAATAGCGCCGGCGCTCGTCGGTGCTGGAGGGGTCGGGGCTCTCGGCCAGCTCTTCGATAAGGCCCTGTTCCAGCATGCGCCGGATGGAGCTATAGAGCGTGCCGGGGCTCAACTGCACCTTGCCGGCGGAGCGGGCGGCGACCTCCTGCATGATGGAGTAGCCGTGGCGGTCGCGGTCGGCGAGGGCCACGAGAATGTGAAAAACGGCCGCGGGCAGCGGTAAGAGAGAATCCGGGTCGGGACGGGCCATAGTCACTCTAATTGGGATCACTATACTGATACCCGTTATACTTGTCAACAGCAGAGATGCAAATGGAGGCGGCGCGCATCAGGCCGTTTTGGGGAGCCCGGCGAACATGCGGGCGACGATTTTGGCGGCGAATTCCCGCTCGATCTCGTTGACGGTGCGGGGCGCGCGGCGGGGGATGGGGTTCCGGACGGATTGCGGGGGGTGGGCCGGCTGGGATGAGACGGCGCTTTCCGCTTCGGTTTCATCCGGTTGCGCCTGGAATTGGGTTTGATTTTCCGGGGCAAGCTCTACGGTTGCCGCGGATGCAGGCTGTGGGCGGTCGTCCGACGGCACGGTTGCAACGGGCCAATGGGGGATTTGGGGTTGATTTTCCGAAGGGCGTTCTCCAGGAGACGAGGCTCGAGGTGTGCGGCCGGG
>JACXTT010003521.1_pt1 | contig 24031 bp, 16 predicted proteins | sample 9270951 | NCBI WGS metagenome assembly JACXTT01 (sample SAMN15532306, study PRJNA645909) | rock metagenome | isolation source: weathered quartz diorite | place: Puerto Rico | collected 2017-06-21
CTGGGCGTGGGAACCCTGTTCAACAACGAAGGCGCTGTTCTTTACAGCAGCAATGACCTGCACATTGGCGGCGTCATCGATGCCAGCGGGCAGGCCACAGGTCGTGCCACCCGCATTGCCAACAACAGCGCCACCCTGGAAGCTGCGGGTGCCATGGACATCCAAACAGCCACGCTGCAGAACACCTATGACACCCTGCGCTACCAGGTGGTCGTGGACCAGGTGCTTGCTGGCAGCGGCGGCTGCGGCGCGGACTGTTACATCGTCTATGACGAAACGCATTACAAGGCGGTGGAAGTCCCCGGCGTGAACGGCCCCGGTCAAATACTGGCGGGGGGGGATCTGCGCATCAACGCCAGCGACTCCGTGCTGAACGACCGTAGCAAGATCCTGGCTGGCGAAGCGCTTGCCATCAGCGGCGCCGCCATCGAGAACAAGGGCATCGATGTGGCTCTCAACGTGGAGCAACGGGGGACGTCCCACCAGCGCCGGACAGAGCGTTACTGGGATTTGGGCTGGAAAGAGCGTGCATGGTGGGAGACCAATCCCTACGCCAATGACATTCCCGACAACCAGACTGTGCGTTTGGGTGTCTCGCAAGGAGCGTCAGCACCCGGTACCGGCCACACCCTGCCCGCCGCCAGCTTGTTCCAGACCCAGCCTTCCCCCGACGCCAGGTATCTGGTTGCCACCGATCCCCGCTTTGCCAACTACCAGACCTGGCTCGGCTCGGACTACATCACCGCGCAACTCCGTCTGGACCCCGGTGTGACGCAGAAGCGTCTGGGCGATGGGTTTTACGAGCAGCGTCTGGTACGCGAACAGCTGTTCAACCTGACCGGCAGACGCTTTGGGGGAAACTACAGCAGCGACGAGCAGCAGTTCCAAGCGCTGATGGATGCGGGCATCACCTATGCCAAAGCCTTTGACCTGCGTCCCGGCATTGCCTTGTCGGCCGCCCAGATCGCCCAGCTCACCAGCGACATCGTGTGGCTGGAAGAAACCAGCGTCACGCTGGCGGATGGCAGCACGCAAAAAGTGCTGACTCCCCGGGTCTACTGCATGCCCAGGCCGGGAGACCTTGCCGTCACCGGCGCCTTGCTGGGCGGCGCCACCGTCCAGCTTGCCGCTGTCGGCGACATCAGCAACCGCAATGCCACCATCCTCGGGCGTGATCTGGTCACGCTCGATGCCAGCACCCTCCACAACCTTGCTGCCGGCGTGCAGGGCAAGGCTATCCAGGCCCATGCCAGCCAGGACATCGACAACATCGGCGGCACCTTGGTTGCCGCCAACAGCCTGCAGGTGGCAGCCGACCGCGACCTGCGGCTGGAGTCAACCACGCGCCAGACCCGTAACGATGCCGGGGTGGTCCAAATCGGCAACCAGAGTGTCACCCGGGTGGCCGGCCTGTATGTCACGCAGGCCCATGGCACGCTGGTGGCGTTGGCGGGGCATGACGTTGATCTGATCGGTGCTGTGCTGCAAAGCGCCGGTGATGCTGCCGTCAGCGCGGGCAACAACCTGAACCTTGCCACGGTGGCCACCAACAGCAGTTTTGATGCAACGCTCAACGCTGACAACTACAACCGCCAGAGCCGCAGTGCCGAAGCGGGCAGCAGCATCCAGAGTGCGGGCAACACTGCCCTGAGCGCCGGCAACGACCTCAACGCGCGCGCCGCCAGCATCCAGGCCACGGGGGACCTGCAGGCTACGGCGGGAGAGCACATCACCATCGAGGCCGGTGTCGCCACCCAGAGCGACTCCAGCGGGCGCACCACCGAAGGCCACAGTTTCTTTGCATCCAGCAAAGGCACCGACCGCCAGAGCACCAGCCAGACCCAGGCCCAGGCCAGCAGCTTTGGCGCCGATCATGTCACCCTGTCCAGCCGGGGTGACACCCGCATACGCGGCAGCAACGTGGTGGCAGACCTGGGCCTGTCGATGACAGCGGGCACTGATGTCAGCATCACCGCGGCCCAGAACAGCACTGCATCCAGCAGTTACTCAGCCAAGACCGAGTCGGGCCTTGGTGGCAGCGGCCTGTCGGTCAGCCTGGGCAGCTCCAAACAAAGCACCGATCAGAAGAGCACCAGCTTCAGCGCCGCGGCCAGTACGGTGGGCAGCGTGGGCGGCAAGGTGTCCATCACATCCGGCCATACCTACACCCAGACGGGCAGTGATGTCGTTGCGCAGGCAGGGGACATCTCCATCACCGCCCAGGCCGTCAACATCCAGGAAGCCCGGGAAACCAGCAACACGGCCACCGAACAGAAGTCCAGCCAAAGCGGCGTGACGCTGGGCTTGAGCAACCCGGTGCTGTCGGCTGTGCAAACCATGCAAAGCATGGGACAGGCTGCGGAACAGACCCAGAGTGGACGCCTGAAAGCCCTGGCGGGCGCAAGCGCTGGATTGGCCGCCTACGGCGTCTATACCGCCATCCACAATGGCCAGGGCGTCGAGATCAATGGCAAACAGGGGCAGATTGCCACCGGAACGGACGCCCAGGGCGTTCAAACCAGCCGCGACGCCACGGCAAGAGACAAGCTTGGCGGCATCAACGTCACGGTTAGTCTGGGTGCTTCCAGCAGCGAAAGCACAAGCAGCGCCAGCAGCAACACGGCCCGCGGCAGTACCGTGGTTGCTGGTGGCAATGTGGATATCCAGGCGACCGGCGCCGCACAAGACTCCAATCTCCGGGTACAGGGGAGCACGATCCGCGCGGGTGGCAGCGCCGACCTGTCTGCAGACAACCAGGTGCAGCTACTGGCTGCCGCCAACAGCACCAGCCGGAGCAGCACCAACAGCAGCAGTGCAGGCAGCATTGGCCTAGGCCTGGGGACAGACGGCCTGACGCTCAACGTCTCCGCAAGCCGGGGTCAGGGCCAAGGCAATGGTTCGGATGTCACCTACACCAACACCCAGTTGCAAGCGGGTGACACCGTCCACCTCCACAGCGGAGGCGACACACAACTGCGCGGTGCCGTTGTCGCTGGCCCTACCGTCAAGGCCGACATTGGCGGCAACTTGAACGTGGAGTCACTGCAGGACACCAGCACCTACAGCGAAACGCAATCCAGCGCCGGCGTGTCTTTCAGCATACCCATCACAGGCACAGGCAAGGCATCCGCCAGCATCAGCAACAACCAGACTGACATCCGCAGCAACTACCAAAGCGCCAACCAGCAAAGCGGTATTCAAGCGGGGGACGGGGGCTTTCAGATCGCAGTGCAGGGCCATACCGACCTGAAGGGCGGCAGCCTCGCCAGTTCCGACCAGGCCATTGCCGACCAGAAAAACAGCCTGACCACCGCCACACTGACCACCAGCGATTTGCACAACCAGTCCAGCGCTTCGGTCAGCAGCAGCGGCACGAACCTGGGCACCGACCTGCTGAACCAGGGCAAATACGGTGCGGCCAAGGCCATCTTGTCCAATGCGGCCAACAACGCCAACCAATCGGAGAGCAGCAGCGGCCAGACCCGCAGCGCCATCAGCGCAGGCACGGTCACCATCACCGACGACGCTGCGCAAACCCGGTTGACGGGCAAGAGCGGGGCAGAGACCGTTGCCAGCCTGAACCGCGACACCAGGAACGCCAACACAGTGGCGCAACGCCAGGACGTAGAGGCCATGAAACAGGCGGTGGCGGTGGAGCAGGCGATCAAGACAGAGGCATTTCAACAGATCACGGCGATCACCACAGATCTTGTTTATGAACAACAGACAGCGGATAAGAGAATCATTCTTCAAAAATGTGATCCGGGTGGGCAGAACTGCACACAACAGCAAGTCAACGTTGAGAGCATCAAGGTCATCGACGGGAAAATCTACGTGTTCAACAACGGAATCATGAACACTGAGACTGAAGCACTGGTCAACGCTGCAAAACAGAGCGCGGATCAAGCCAATGCCCAGGGTGTTTATGTCATCGTGAACCCTTACACAGGGAATCCGGTGGCGGAAGTCCTGTCTGCGGGATGGGACAAGCTCAATGAAATCACAGGCGCCGCATTACCGATCAGCAATGCCAGCGTGGCCAATATTGATGTTCGCAACCAAGCAATAGCTCAGGACGGGAAGGTAATCGAAGTTGATCATAGTCGCGGCACATTGACTTCCAGCATTGCAACTTCAGAGCAACTCAATCAAGGGGAAACCACTGTACCGCTTGAATCGGTCACCTTTAATGGTGCAGCTGCCAACTCGCAGCGTATGGCTGATCGAGTCAATAGGGTTACCTCTGGAAATGGGACTGTACTCCAGTCATCGCACCAGGATGACCCGATTGCAACGGTAATTGGTGGTAATGCAAACACAGGTGGTGTGCCCGATTCTGGTATGGGATCTCATAGTTCTTACGGGCCAAATGTGTCGATTGAAGATAGGACTAAAAACTGGGGAGCTAGTCAATCTAGTGCCCCAGTTGTGGTTCCTGCGACAAATGAAAAGGCAAATCCATGAAATATAGATTTATTGTTCTGGTGCTATGCATTTTTCTCTTGTCTTGCGGGCTCTCTGATTTGGGAAAGCCATTCGCAGATATACAAGACAACTGGGTGAAAAGTGGTTTCACCAAAAATGAAACGCGAGAATTTTCGTTGAAGCAATGTAACTATGAATCTAACCAAGGTGGCGCAGCTTTTCAGCAATGCATGTTGGATAACGGATTTTCTTATATAGAACCATCCGGATTTATAAAACGTTGTGAATTAAAAAACTATCGCGAAGAAATTGAGTGCATTTCAATAAAGAAAAAATAAGATCAAAGGTCAAATGAGATATGAATATTTTACGAAGGAAAAGTGATTCGTTGCAACAAGGTCATCTTAGATATGGAGAGCTCTTTAACCCATGAAAATCAATCCAAACAATTTCACATTGAGCGCAATGATTTTGTGCTGTTCGTTGGCGTTCCCTACGCATGGCAACGCACAGACTGCACCTCAAGACGCACACATTGCTGCACTGGTTCCGTGGACTGCCAAAGGAAGCGTTGATTTGGTGGACGTTCCTGCGGCCGGCAATGCCCTCTCCAACATGATGATGGTGGCTGCGATCAAGGCGGGGTCTGGCTCCGACGCTGTGGACCGCATTGTTGCGTTGTTGTGCCGTGGTTCAAATCCGGTGGTTGCGGTTATGGGGCAAAAACAGTCCGTGACCGAAGCCACGGTATTTGCGGCACTCCAAGCATTGGCCAAGCTCGTGGAGAAGTCGGGATCTGACGCGACCAACGCGGAAAGGTCCGCCACGCTGGTATTGCTTGGCAAGCCGGAAGACGAGAAAGCGCTCCAGGATGCTGCAACGGCCGCAGCTATTCGTCTTGAGATTGCGCCGATCCCGTAAACATGCAATCAGCCTCGGGTACACCGTATGTGGGTGCCGTCAGCAACCATGGACAAAAAATCAATCAGTTTCTGTGGGATTCCGCAGAATCTGAAAAAAAACAAGAAGGCATGGCCCATGTGTGCAACGCGGCAAGCCCGGCATTTGGCTTAAGGCACACGGAATTCAGTCATTTTTCAAACCCCACCGCCAAGTATGAAGACTCCACAGATATACAAATCCCTGTTCTCACTATTTGCCCTGGCAATTGCCGGGTGTGCCACACCCCGTGGCACATTTGAATTGTTGGCGTACGACCAAGACAATCAAGCGCTACCCATGAAGGTAAAGATGATCGCCACAGATTCAGGGATTTATGCCGCCAGAAATGCCATTTGCATCAGCCATCCACAGGCGGTGGTGCGCATGGTGGACATCAAGACGCGGCAGGAGTTGGCCGCAGAGAGTCCTTACCAATGCAAATAGCTGCGCGGACGTAGGCCGCGAAGCTACTGCATGGCGCTTGCTGCGCGTTCAGTAGTTGAACTGCAGCCCCAGGCTGAACAGGTTCATGTCGGTGGAGATACGTTCCCATTCAGTGCGCAGGCCGACGGTGTCGTTGATCTTGTAGATCAGGCCCACGCCGTAGCCCACGCTGCTTTTGTCACTGTTGTTGCTGACGCTCACACCGGTGGACGTGGTGCCGCTGCCCTTGACGCTGGCCAGTGTCAGCCCGGTCTTGCCGAACACGGACAGGTCTTCATTGACCGGCAGCAGGCCCAGCGCGGACAGGTTGAACCCGGAGGTCTTGTTGGTCAAGGACAGCGAACCGCCCGTAAACGTGGCGTTGTAGTTGAGCGAACCCAGGTCCACCAGGCCGCCTTCCACCGCAAAGTTGGGGCTGAACTTGTAGCCCAAGAAGAGTTTGTAGCCGGTCGTGGTGGTGTCCATCGTGGACTGCACGCCGCTGAGCCCGGCGGCGCTCAGTTGAGCGTCGCTGTCGCTCTGTGCGGAGCCGTTGTAGGTGGTGGTGCCGGCAGAGACGAGGATGTACTTGTCGCCAGCCCAGGCGCTACCCGCGAGGCAGGTGGCGGCGGCAAGGGCGAGGGCGGTGCGGGTGATCAGGGTGCGCATGGTTCATTCCTTTTGGGGGAGAGGGCTGCGCCTTGGTGGCGCGGCGGCAGGACAAATGGTACCGGCCCACATCATAGGGGCGGAAACCGGTGGCAATCAGCAAGGCTGGGGGGTAAATCGCAGACAAATGGGCGCATTGGCCCCGGGCGTCAAAAGCGCTCGTGTGCAGAAAGATAACGCCATTGGCCTTGCGGCAGGTCGCGCAGTGCCACGCGGCCCAGGCGGGTGCGGTGCAGCGCCAGCAGCTCCATTTCCGCTTGCGCGCACAGATGGGCCACAAGGCCTGGGTGCGCGCCCTTGACGGCAAAGCGCAGCTTGCTGCGCTGCGGGTTGGCGCTGCTGACGCTGAACTTGACGGGGGGCAGGGGGTGGCGCGCATCGTTCAACGCGCGGGTGATGGCCTGCAGCGCCTCGGGGCTGGCTTCGCCGTGTACGTCGGCCATGAGCTCATGCTCCATCGTGCCCAAGTCTTCGGTGAGCTTGCGTGTGGTGCGCCAGTCCTGCGTGAACACCAGCAGGCCGCTGGCACCGTTTTCCAGCGGCACCGGGCATTCCAACTGGTTGAAGTGGCGCTTCAGCGGGCGGATGCCGCTGCCGTCGCCGGTCCAATGGTGGGCGCTGGCCAGCAAGGCTGACGCCTTCTCCAGTGACAGGCCGGGCGGCTTGTGCAGCGCCAGCGTGACCGGTGTCAGGTTCACCAGCGTGGCATGCGGGTCTACCGTGACGCGCTGCTGCTGCACGCGAAACGGCGGATCTTCCACGACCACGCCGTCCACCTGTACCCAGCCGCCTTCGATGTATTGCTCGGCTTCGCGGCGCGAGCAAGCCTTGAGCTGCATGACGCGCTTGGAAAGGCGCTCGCCTGCATCGCCGTCGGTGTGGGTTTTGTTCATGGGGTACCCCGGCCGGTCTGCAGCAGCTGGATGCGTTCCACATGCGCCAGCAGCGAGCGTTTGGCCACCGGCCAGATGCGCGGGTGCACGTCGTCATAGGCCAGCGGCAGCCAGTCGTCCAGCGTGCCGCTCGGGTTGGCCTGCATCACGGCGGCGATCTTGGCCTCGCGCTTCAGGCGGTGCGCCTTGAGCTGGGCAATGGCGTCCAGTGCGCCAGCTATGACATGGCCGTGCGCCGGCAGGATGAAGCGCACATCGTGTGTGGCACAGGCGGCGCTCAAGGTGTCCAGCGACTGGATGTAGTCCGCCATGTTGCCGTCCGGCGGGTCCACCACCGTGGTGCTGCCATTGAGCACATGGTCGCCGGTGAACAGCAGGCCGTCTTCCTGCAGCAGCAGGCAGATGTGGTTGGCCGCATGGCCGGGCGTGTAGATCACTTGCAGGGTGTGGGCGTGCAGTGCCAAATCGGCCTGCTGCTCCCGTGGAATATGCGCAAGAAGCTCTTGATTTGATAGCGATCGATCCGGCGTGAAGGCGCTGGCGGCGCGTGCCGTGGGGGCCGACGGCAGGCCCAGGATGGGTGGCTTGTGGGCGCACAGCGCCTGCAGCGGTGCCGCGCCAGGGGAGTGGTCGGGGTGGGAATGGGTGCAGACGATGCGCAGCAGGTTGCCGCCGCTGCCGTCCGGGTGCACCGCGGCGCGCCACAGGCGGGCGATGTGGTCGGCGTCCGCCGGGCCGGGGTCGATGGCGGTGAAGCCGGTCTGCGCGTCGCCCACCAGGTAGCTGTTGGTGCCGGGGCCGGTCATGACGCCGGGGTTGGGCGCGGTCAGGCGCAGCACATTGCGCAAGAGCGGCACCGGTGCATCGGTCTGCCAATCGCCTGCGGTTGGAACGCCGCTGGAAAGAAGTTGCTGGGGACGTGTCATGCGGGGCATTGTGACGCCAAAGCTGCTGCAGCGGCGGTGCCGGGGCATAGCCCGTCTGCACTTCGTGCCCCATTTGGCGCGAGAGGCTTGGGCAGGGCGATAATCGCACCATGCGCATTCCGTTTACCAAAATGCAGGGGGCCGGCAACGACTTTGTCGTGCTGGACGAAACCCGGGGCCGGCTGGCCTTGAGCGCGGCCCAGTACCGCTTCCTGGGCGACCGCCACTTCGGCGTCGGCGCGGACCAGATCCTGACGGTGCGGCCTGCCCCCAGCGCCGACGTGGACTTCGAATACATCATCCACAACGCCGACGGCAACGAGGTGGAGCAGTGCGGCAATGGCGCGCGCTGCTTTGCCCGCTTCGTGCGCGACCGCGGCCTGACCACCAAGGACACCATCCGCGTGCAGACGCAAAAGGGCGTCATCGCGCCGCACCTGACGCCGGACGGCCGGGTGACGGTGGACATGGGGCCGCCGCGGTTTGACCTTGCCGACATCCCCTTTGATGCTGCCGGTCTGCAATGGCAGCCCCAGGGTTCATGGGGAACTTGGCCGCTGGCCCTCGCAGATCATGCGCAAGAAGCTACTCTTTTAGTAGCAACCGTGTCGATGGGCAACCCGCATGCGGTGACCCTGGTCGACAACGTGGACACCACCCCGGTGCGGACTCAGGGGCCGGCCGTGCAGGCCAGTCCGCGCTTTCCCCAAGGCGTGAACGTGGGCTTCATGCAGATCGTGGACCGCTGCCATATCCGCCTGCGTGTGTACGAGCGCGGCGTCGGCGAGACGCTGGCCTGCGGCACCGGTGCCTGCGCCGCCGTGGTGGCCGGCATCCGCCTGGGCCTGCTGGATAGCACGGTGGACGTGCAGACGCATGGTGGCGTGCTGACGATTGCCTGGGCTGGAGGCGACGCCCCGGTGCTGATGACCGGGCCGGCCACCACCGTGTTCCACGGCGAAATTGACATCCCCGACAACCTGAGCGACAACCCATGACCACTGCCGTGAACCAAGCCTTGAACAACCCCATCACCGAAGACGACATCGCCCACTACCTGGCCAATACGCCGGACTTCTTCCAGCGCCATGCGGAACTGCTGGCTGCGGTGCAGCTCACCAGCCCGCACAGCCACCGCGCGGTGAGCCTGCAGGAGCGCCAGGCCGAGATGCTGCGCGAGAAGATCCGGATGCTGGAGCAGCGCATCATGGAGATGATCCGCAACGGCAACGACAACGTGCTGCTGTCCGACAAGATCCTGCGCTGGGCGCGCAGCCTGCTGCTGAACGGCGGCACGCAGGCCCTGCCCGAACAGATCACCGAGGAGATCGCCCAGCAGTTTGCGGTGCCGCAGGTCGGCCTGCGCGTCTGGGGCGTGGCGCCCGAGCACGCCGGCGAAAGCTTTGCGCAAGGCGTCAGCGAGGACGCCAAGGTGTTTGCCTCGTCGCTGACGGAGCCGTTCTGCGGGCTGAACACCGGCTTTGAAGCGGTGAACTGGCTGCCGGACCCACAGGCCGTGACCTCGCTGGCGCTGATCCCGCTGCGCGACGCGCATGCCGCCAGCAACGCCCCGGCCTTCGGCATGCTGGTGCTGGCGTCGATGGACGCGCAGCGCTTCAACAGCGGCATGGGCACCGAATTCCTGGCCCGTATCGGCGAACTGGCCAGCGCCGCCCTGTCGCGACTGCGCTAAAGCTGTGAATGACGATGCCGCACTCGTCGAGCAATACCTCGAACATGTGCGCGTCGAAAAGCGCCTGGCGGCGCGCACCGTGGAGCTGTACGCGCTGGACCTGCAAAAGCTCAGCGCCTTTGCCGCCAAGCTGTCCGTTGCTCTGCCGGACGTCAAGAACAACCATATCCGCCGCTGGGTCGCGCAGATGCACAGCGGCGGGCGCAGCGGGCGCGGCATTGCGCTGATCCTGTCCGGCTGGCGCGGCTTTTATGCGTGGCTGGGCCGCCAGGGCCTGGTCGCCAGCAATCCGGTGCAGGACGTGCGCTCGCCCAAGGCGCCCAAGCCCCTGCCCAAGGCGCTGGGCGTGGACGATGCGGTGCAGTTTGCCGACTTTCAGGGTGACGACGACGCCTGGCTGGAAGCGCGTGATGCCGCCATCGTGGAGCTGCTGTACGGCAGCGGCCTGCGCGTCGGCGAGCTGGTGGGCCTGGACGTGGTGGCCAGCAGCAGCGCGCGTGGCTGGGTGGACATGCAGGCGGCCGAGGCACATGTGCTGGGCAAGGGCTCGAAGCGGCGCATCGTGCCGGTGGGCAGCGTGGCGCTGCAGGCGCTGGAGCGCTGGCTGGCGCTGCGCGGGCCCAGTGGCACGCAGACGGCGGCACCGGTGGCTGCGGCGGATGCGGGTGCCGCGCGTGCGCTGTTCACCGGACGCCATGGCACGCGGCTGACCGCGCAGTCGGTGTGGCAGCGGCTCAAGCGGCGCAGCCAGCTGGCCGGCGTGGCCACGCCGGTGCATCCGCACATGCTGCGGCATTCGTTTGCCAGCCACGTGTTGCAGAGCAGTGGGGACCTGCGCGCGGTGCAGGAGCTGCTGGGCCACGCCAATATCAGCACGACGCAGGTGTATACGCGGCTGGATTTCCAGCACTTGGCGAAGGCGTATGACGCGGCGCATCCGCGGGCGCGGAGCAAGGCCCCCAAAGGGGGCTAGCCTTTTGGGCGGTACCCCGCAGGGCAAACCTCCAGACGAGGGCGCTACTGCCGCTGCGTGCGCGCAGTATCAATCGCCAGCGCCTCCGGCGGCTCGGTGTACTGCTCCCGAATCTTCAACATCTCCGGCAAGGCCTTGTGGAACGCTGGCAGAAGATCCGGGTCGAAGTGCGTGCCCGCGCTGTCGACGATGGCCTGTATCGCCTCCTCGATGGGCCAGGCCTTCTTGTACGGGCGCTCCGAACTGAGCGCGTCAAACACGTCGGCCATGGCGACGATCTGGCCGACGATGGGGATCTCCTTGCCTGCCAGGCCCAGCGGATAGCCCTTGCCGTCCCAGCGCTCGTGGTGCGACAGCGCCACGGTGCGCGCCATGGCCAGCAGTTCGTCCGGGTGATCGCCGAGGATTTCGGCACCCATGGTGACGTGCTGCTTCATGATCTCCCATTCTTCCGCATCCAGCTTGCCGGGCTTGAGCAGGACGTAGTCGGGCGTGCCGATCTTGCCGATGTCGTGCATGGGCGCGGCCAGGAACAAGGTTTGCGCCAGGGCTTCGCCCAGGCCTGCGGCGCGCGCGATCAGGCCGGAGTAGTGCGACATGCGCAGCACGTGGTGACCGGTCTCGTTGTCGCGGAACTCGGCGGCGCGGCCCAGGCGCCTGATGATTTCCAGGCGCGACTCCTGCAGCTCCCGGGTGCGTTCGTTGACGCGGCGTTCCAGCTCGCGTGTCTGCTTGTACAGCGCCAGATGGGTGCGCACGCGCGCCAGCACGATGGGGGCGCTGAAGGGCTTGGTGATGTAGTCCTCGGCGCCCAGCGTCAGGCCCAGCTCTTCGTCCTCCTGCTGCTCCTTGGCCGTGACGAACATGATGGGAATGTGGTGGCGCTCCGGGTGGGCCTTGATGCGCCGGCACACCTCATAGCCGTCCATGCCGGGCATCACGATGTCCAGCAGGATCAGGTCCGGTGGTTGCTCCGACAGCGCGATCTTGAGCGCGCGTTCGCCGCTGGTGGCCACCTTGACCTGGTAGTGCGGCTCCAGCATGGCGCACAGCAGGTCAATGTTCTCGGGCGCATCGTCAACCACCAGTACGGTGTGCAGAGGCTGCGAAATCGTCATACCGCGGCAGGTCCTTGATCCAGCGGGGTATCCCCGTCATGCTTGTCCAACTCCCTTTCCAGGCCCTTCAGTGCTGCCAGTGCTCCTTCAAAGTCGTACTGTTGCACCAGGTTTGCCACGGCGGCAAAGCTGGCTGCAGCCGCGTGGCCCTGCAACAGTGCGGCGATGGGTTGCACCAGCCGGGCTGCCGCGCTGTCGTCACGTGCCAGCAACTCCGCCAGGGCTTGCAGCTGCGATTGCAGGGCTGCACGGTCTTGCCCATTCTGGGGCGCCGCAAGGTCTGTGCCACTGGCCGCCGGAGTGGGGGGCGGCAATGCCGCGATGGCGTTGGACAACGTGGTGAAGGGCCCGGCCAATTGCGCCAGCAGGGCGGGAATCTCGGAACTCGTGCCCTGTTTCAGTGCGGCTTCGAGCGCCTGGGCGGCCTGCGCCAGCGCCGTGGCGCCGATGTTGGCGGCCAGCCCCTTGAGCGTATGGGCCTGCCGGTGCGCGCTTTCCAGATCCGCCCGGGCGACCGCGCTGTGCAGTGTGTCCAGCGTGTCCCGGTGGCCTTCGGCAAAGCGTTCCAGCAGCCGCCGGTATTGCGCCGTGTTGCCGCGCAGGCGCTGCAGTGCGCCCTGCATGTCGACGCCCGGCAGTGCCGGCAGCGCGTCTGGCGCCTGCGGGGGGGCGGGTGGCACCAGGCTGGCGGTGGCGATGGGGGAGGGACTCGCTGCGCGGGACGGCATCCAGCGCAGCAAGGTCTCCAGCAGGTGCTCCACGACGATGGGCTTGGAGATGTGGTCGTTCATGCCCACGGCCAGGCATTTTTCGCGGTCGCCGGCCATGGCATTGGCGGTCATGGCCAGGATGGGCAGCTGTGCAAACTGCGGCTGGGCGCGGATGCGGCGGGTGGCCTCAAACCCGTCCATCACCGGCATCTGCCAGTCCATCAGCACTGCGTCATAGGTATGTTCCGCCACCTGGGCCACGGCCTGGGCGCCATCGCTTGCCAGGTCCACGGTGACGCCGGCCTCGGTCAGGATTTCGGTGGCCAGTTCCTGGTTGACCTCGTTGTCCTCGACCAGCAGCACGCGGGCACCTTGCAGGGCGGCGGCCATGGCCTCGTAGGTGGCGCGGCGCTGCGGGGTGGTGGCGGTCTGCCGGGTCTGCCCCACGGCCATGGAGATGGTGTTGAGCACCGAAGACGGGCTGACCGGTTTTTCCAGGAAACCGTCGATGCGCACGTCGCGCGATTTCTCCATCAGGTCGTCGCGGCTGTAGGCCGTGACCATGACGGTGGCCAGGGTTTCGGCGATGCCTTCGTTGCTGCGGATGCGCCGTATGGCGTCCACGCCGTTCATGCCGGGCATCTGCCAGTCCATCAGCACCAGGTGGTAGGGCCGGCCCATCTGCTGCGCCGCTTCCAGTTCGGTGATCGCGGACGGGCCGTCGGCCACGGCGTAGACCTGCAGATGCAGCGAATCAATGATGCCGGACATGATCTCCCGCGCGCTGCTGTTGTCGTCCACCACCAGCACGCGCATCTTGCGCAGCACCCCGTCTTCGGCCTGCAGGGCTTCGCGCTGGTGGCCTTGCAGGCCCAGACGCGCGGTGAAAAAGAAGCGGCTGCCCACGCCAACCTGGCTTTCCACCCAGATCTTGCCGCCCATCATCTCCACCAGCCGGCGGCTGATGGTCAGGCCCAGGCCGGTGCCGCCGTACTGCCGGGTCGTGGAGGAGTCAGCCTGCACGAAGGCCGAGAACAGCCGCGCGCTCTGCTCCGGCGAGATGCCTATGCCGGTGTCCTGCACCTCGAAGCGCAGCAGGCTGTCCTGCGCCGTCTGTTCCAGGCATTCCACGCGCAGCCGGATCTCGCCCTGGTGCGTGAACTTGATGGCGTTGTTCATCAGGTTCAGCAGCACCTGGCCCAGGCGCAGTTCGTCGCCTACCAGTTCGGTGGGCACGTCCGGGGCGATGTCGAACAGCAGCTCCACACCCTTGTCCTGCGCCCTGAGCACGGACACCGCGGCGAGATGCTCCAGCGCATGCTCCAGCGAGAAATTGCGCTGCTCGAAATGCAGCTTGCCGGCCTCGATCTTGGAGAAGTCCAGCACGTCGTTGATGATGCCCAGCAGGCCCTGGGCCGCCGTGTTGGCCTTTTCCAGGTAGTTGCGCTGTTTGGGCGTCAGCTCGGTGCGCAAGGCCAGGCCGGTCATGCCCAGCACGGCGTTCATGGGTGTGCGGATTTCGTGGCTCATGTTGGCCAGGAAGTCGCTCTTGCTCTGGTTGGCAGCTTCGGCCAGTTGCTTGGCTTCCAGCATGGCCTCTTCGGCGCGCGTGCGTTCGGTGGCGTCCAGGCCGAAGGAGATCAGCGCGACGCTGGACTCCTGCGTAGCCGTCTGTACGCTGTTGCGCCAGGCGATGATGCGCAGCTCGCCGGACTTGGTCAGGATGTCCTGCACCTGCGACTGGGGCACGCTGGCGGCCACGTCGCTGAAGGTGCGCAACTGCCACACGGACGGCGAGGGCAGCAGCGGAAGCTGCGCCCACTTCTTGCCCATGACCTCGCTGCGCTGGTAGCCGGTGACTTCTTCGGCCGCGCTGTTGAAGATCGTGACACAGCCCTTGGTGTCCACGCCAACGACCATCACGCTGGCGGTGTCGATGAGGCGCTCCAGCAGTTCCTTGGCCTGGCGGGAGTTGATCTCCTCGCACTCCAGCGCCACCATCGAGGCCTGCAGGCTGTCGCTCATGTCGCGCAGCGCTGTCAGCAATTGGCCGGCTTCGTCGTTGTAGGGTTCGCTGTCGTGGATCTGGAAGTCCCCCGCCGCGACCTGGCGCGCGATGCTGACCGCGGAGCGCAGGGGGCGCACGATGCTGAGGCGTATCAGCGCGGACACCAGCACCGCCAGCGCCAGCGAGCCCACCAGGATGCCAAACTGCAAGACGGTGGCGTATTCGATCTGCGCATGGGCCCGGGCCTCGTCGCGTTCGGCGCTCTGCTTGGCCAGGATCACCACCTGGTCGATGGCAGCCCGGTGTGCCTCGTAGGCCCGCGTCATCTGCACCAGCGCCTTGGACATGCCGGCGCGGTCGTTCAGGTACAGCGCGGGCAGGAAGGCATTGAAGGCTGTGTCGTAGAAGGCAATGGCCGGCTTGTAGGACTGGGCCAGCAGCGCAGTGGCCAGTTCGTCGTCCAGGTGCGCCTGGCGCCAGGCTTCATGCCGCTGTTCGTAGTCCTTGCGCAGTTGCCGCAGGCGGTCGATCAGCGCGCCCTGGTTCATGCCGTCCACGGCGGTGGTGATCTGCAGGCAGACGAGGTAGGACTCGATGACATACATCGGCGGCGGCAGCACATCGGACACCAGGTTCTGGCTTTGTTCGATGCGCAGGTACAGCGGGCCGCCGACCTTGAGTGCATTGAGGGTCTGGAACGACCAGACGCCGTAGGCCAGCAGTCCTATGGAAAAAATGACAATGAGCAGGCGCAGCCGCTGGCCTACCTTGAGACGCCGTAACCAGTTCATGGGTGTGCCATGCACAACTCCTGGAAGCGCGGGGCCTTACCCCCTGTGGTGGCCGCCGGGCAGCTTGAACACTGCCACCGCGTGCACCTGTTCGCTGGCCAGGTTCTTCAGGCTGGAGGCTGCCGCCGCCATCTCTTCCACCAGCGCGGCATTCTGCTGCGTCGCCTGGTCCATCTGCGACACGGCTTCGCCCACCTGCTGCACGCCCATGGCCTGTTCGTTGCTGGCGGCGGTGATCTCGGCCATGATGTCGGTGACCCGGCGGATGGAGCTGACCACCTCGGTCATCGTGACGCCGGCCTGGTCCACCAGCGTGGATCCCTGTTCCACGCGTTCCACACTGGTGCTGATCAGGCTCTTGATTTCCTTGGCGGCTTCGGCGGAGCGGCCAGCCAGGCTGCGTACTTCGCTGGCCACGACTGCAAAGCCGCGGCCCTGCTCGCCGGCACGGGCAGCCTCCACCGCGGCGTTCAGCGCCAGGATGTTGGTCTGGAAGGCGATGCCGTCGATGACGCTGATGATGTCGCTGATCTTGCGGCTGGATTCGTTGATGCCCTTCATGGTCTCCACGACCTGGCCCACCACCTCGCCGCCTTTGATGGCCACGGTGGACGCGCTCATCGCCAGCTGGTTGGCCTGGCTGGCGGATTCGGCGTTCTGCTTCACGGTGGAGCTCAGTTCCTCCATCGACGCTGCGGTCTCCTCCAGCGCGCTGGCCTGCTGCTCGGTGCGGGCGGAGAGGTCGTTGTTGCCCTGCGCAATCTCGGCACTGGCGGTTTCCACGCCTTCGGAGCCAGCGCGCACGGTGGACACCACGCGGACCAGGCTGGTCTGCATGTCCTGCAGCGCGGCCAGCACCATCGCGGTTTCGCTGCGCCCGGAGCTTTCTATCGTCTGCGTCAGGTCCCCCTGGGCCACGCTGCTGGCGATGCCCACCACCTGGTTCAGTGGGCCGGAGATGGCGCGGATCAGCAGCCAGCCGATGGCGCTGCCCAGGGCCACGGCCAGCACCACGATGGTGGTGAACAGGGTGATGGTGTTGTCGTAGCGGATGCCGGCGCGGTCATGCTCGGCCTTGGCTTCGTTGAGCTGGATGTCCACCAGCCGGTCCATGGATTCGCCCAGCGGGTCCATCACGGCGGTGAGATCCTTGAGGCTGGCGCCCACCTTGTCCTTGTCGCCGCCGGCCAGCGCGTCGCGCAGGGCCGTCAGTGCGGGTTGGGACTTGGTGAAGAGGTCCTGGGCCTTGGCGACCTCCAGCTTTTCCTCATCGGTCAGGTAGGTCTCGGTATAGGCTTTCCATTGCTCTGCGGAGGTGGCAACCGCCTTGTTGACGGTGTCGAGCGCCGCCTTGGGCTCTATGAGCCCTGAACCGGCCCTGAGCGCGGTGTCCAGGATGTCGGAGGTGTATTTGTCCGACACGATCTTGAGCTGCTTGAGCGGGACCACCCGGTCGTCGTAGATCGTGTTGATGGAGGCATTGGTCTTCTTGACCTGGAACAGCCCGAAGCCGGCCATCAGCGCCACCATGGTGACCAACGCAGCAAAGCCCAACGCGAGGCGGGTGGAAATCTTCATGTGGTTGAAGTTCATTTTTATTCCAATCAATGCGCCGCAAAAAGAATAGCACCGCAACGCACGCCCTAGAAACTATTTGTGCGCGTCCAACGCGAAGCGGCTCCCCGTTTTATAGGGCAAGGTAGCGCACAATCGGCCTATGAAAACCCTAAGGCTGCGAGCCGGCAAAGAACGCTCCCTGTTGCGCCACCACCCGTGGATTTTTGAATCAGCCATCCAGCGCGGTGGCGGCGACAGCGGCGAGACCGTGCGCGTGGAGTCGTCCGAAGGCCAATTCCTGGCCTGGGCCGCGTTCAGCCCCACCTCCAAGATTCGTGCCAGGGCCTGGAGCTTTGACGAGAAACAGCGCATAGATGCTCCGTTTTTGAGAGCTGCTGTAGCAAATTCCATAAGGGCTAGAGCCCGTTTTGATATCCAGAGCGATGGCATGCGCCTGGTGCACGGTGAGTCTGACGGACTGCCCGGCCTGATCGTGGACCGCTACGGCGACACCTTGGTGGCGCAGTTCTTGTCCTGCGGCGTCGAGCGCTGGAAGGACGTGCTGGCCGAGGCGCTCTTGGCCGAGACCGGCCTCACACGCCTGTACGAGCGTTCCGACGCCAGCAGCCGTGCGCTGGAGGGCCTGGCAGAAGCCACCGGCTGGTTGCGCGGTGACGGTCCGGTGGATCTGCGGCTGCAGGAGCATGGCTGGAAGCTGGCGCTGAACGTGGCTGAGGGCCACAAGACCGGCTTCTACCTGGACCAGCGCGACAGCCGCAAGAAGTTCGCCGACTATGCGCGGCGCCTGCAGTTCCAGCGCGTGCTCAACTGCTATTGCTATACCGGCGGCTTCACCGTGGCGGCGCTGTCAGGGGGCGCGGCACACGTGACGTCGATCGACTCCAGCGGCCCGGCCCTGGAGAAGGCGCGCGCCAATGTGGCGCTGAACGGTTTTGCCCCGCAGCGGGCCGACTTCATGGATGCCGACGTGAACGCCTCGCTGCGCCAGTTCGCCACCGAAGGACGCACGTTCGATGCCATCGTGCTGGACCCGCCAAAGTTTGCCCCCACCGTGGCCCATGCGGAGCGGGCCGCCCGGGCCTACAAGGACATCAACCGCCTGGCGTTCAAGCTGCTGGAGCCCGGTGGGGTGCTGTTCACCTACTCCTGCTCCGGTGGCATCAGTGCGGACCTGTTCCACAAGATCGTCGCCTCGGCCGGCTCCGACGCCGGCGTCGACGGCTTCATCACCGAGCGCATGGGCGGCGCGCCCGACCACCCGATGACGGTGGCCTTCCCGGAGGGCGAATACTTGAAAGGTCTGGTGGTTATGCGTAAATAGGGATACGGAGACTGCCAGCGGCCCCGGCTTGAATAGACCGCTACACTCCCCACCTGCTGATTTTTGGATTCCACGATGAGCTTGATTCCCGCCACCATACTGACCGGTTTTCTCGGGTCTGGCAAAACCACCCTGTTGAAGCGTGTCCTGGCCGAGGCCCATGGCCAGAAAATCGCCGTCATCGAGAACGAATTCGGTGAGGAAAACATCGACAGCGACATTCTGGTGTCCGAGACCCAGGAGCAAATCATCCAGATGAGCAATGGCTGCATCTGCTGCACCATCCGCGAAGACTTGCGCGTGACGCTGCAGATGCTGGCGGCCAAGAAGCGCCAGGGGCTGCTGGACTTCGAGCGTGTCGTCATCGAGACCACCGGCGTGGCCGACCCCGGTCCGGTCGCGCAGACCTTCTTCATGGACGACGAAATCGCCGAAACCTTCCTGCTGGACTCCATCCTGACGCTGGTGGACGCCAAGCACGCCGCCAACCAGCTCAATGACCGCCAGGAAGCGCGCCGCCAGGTCGGCTTTGCGGACCAGATATTCATCAGCAAGTCAGACCTGGTGTCCAAGGACGAGCTGGATGCGCTGATGCACCGCCTCAAGCACATGAACCCGCGCGCACCGCAAAAGGCCGTGCATTTCGGCGAAGTGGCGCTGAATGAGGTGTTTGACCTGCGCGGCTTCAACCTGAATGCCAAGCTGGACATCGACCCCGACTTCCTGAAGGACGACGGCCACGATCACGACCACCATGACCATGACCATGAACACGGCGAGCACTGCGACCACCCGTCGCACAGCCATGGCGCGCATGGGCACGGCCACCACCATCACCATGACGACGACGTCAAGAGCTTCGTCTTCAAGTCCGAGCGCCCGTTTGATGCCGCCAAGCTCGAAGACTTCCTGGGCGCCGTCGTCAACATCTACGGCCCGCGCATGCTGCGCTACAAGGGCGTGCTCTATATGAAGGGCACCGAGCGCAAGGTCATCTTCCAGGGCGTGCACCAGCTGATGGGCAGCGACCTCGGACCGGCGTGGGCTGCTGCAGAGACAAAGTGCAGCAAAATGGTCTTCATCGGCATCGATTTGCCCAAGGACATCCTGTTGCAGGGCTTGGAGCAATCGCTGGTATGAAACGGATGAAAAAGTTTAATTTCCATTAGGGAGCTGAATGATTGTCTCGATTTTGCAACTGATGGGTTTTACCAAAGCGAAACCTGTACACTCGCGCGCCGGAGAAACCCCCACCGACCATGCGCAGGCCAGCTCTGCCAGGAGACAAGACGTGAAAGCCAAATCCGGGAAAAGTACCAAAGCCATTGCCCCCAAGGGCAAGGCGAAACCTGTGGCCAAGCCCAGTGCCAAAGCCGCTGCCAAGCCCGTTGCAAAGTCGGCCAAACCCGTCGCCAAAGCATCCGCCAAGGCCGCTGTGAAACCTGCGGCAAAATCCAGCAGCAAACCCGCTGCCAAGGCGCCCGCCAAGAAAGTGCCTGTCAAGTCCAAACCGGTTGTCAAAGTGGCAGCCAAACCCGTCGCCAAGAAGGCGAAAGTGGTCGCCAAGGCACCGGCCAAACCCGCTGCCAAGCCGGTGAAACCGGTGGCCAAGGTGGCAGCCAAGCCCGTGGCCAAGAAAGTGCTTGCCAAGCCAGTGGCCAAAGCGGCTCCCAAACCCGCACCCGTTCCCGAAAAACCCAAGGAAAAAACTCCGTTGTCCGTCGTTACCCCTGCCGCCAAAGCGGCACCCGCCCCCCAGGTCGCGCCCGTCGTTGCCACCCCTGCCAAGGCAGGCCGCCCTTCGTCCCGCCTGGCCCAACTCACCGTGCCGTCCATGGCGCAGTCCGTGGCCTCCACGGCTGCCAAAGCCAGCTATAGCCAATCCATTCCTGCTCCCGTGATCGTTCCTGCCCTGCCTTCCTCCGTAAAAAAAGACGCCAAACTCGCCAACAACTGGAAAACCAAGCCAGCGGCAGAGTTGAGCGATGCCGAATTGATGGCCATGCCGGACTCCGAGTACATGAACGAAGTCCAGATGGCGGCCTTCCGCCTCAAGCTGGTCGGCCTCAAGCGCGACATCCTCAACAACGCCGGCGAAACCACGGAGCATCTGCGCGAAGACACCTCGGTGGTGCCGGACCCCGCAGACCGCGCCACCATTGAAGAAGAACACGCTCTGGAACTGCGCACGCGGGACCGCGAGCGCAAGCTCTTGAAGAAGATCGAACAATCCATCTCCCGCATCGACGCTGGCGACTACGGCTACTGCGACGAGACCGGCGAACCCATCGGTGTGGGCCGCCTGCTCGCGCGGCCGACCGCCACGTTGTCGCTGGAAGCACAACAACGCAGGGAACTCAAGCAGAAGATGTTTGGCGATTGATATCGCCAGCGCCGCGCCTTTGCATATCCGATAGACCAAGCCTCCATGACAACCAAAGACGATCGACCGAGTTTGTTGTCCAAGGTTGCCATGTTTGTCCGCAATCCGACCAAGGATTGGTCGGAGCTGGACAACGCGGAGCAGGAGCAGGAAAGCGGCTACGACAAACAGGCCTTGAAGGCCATGATCGAGCGCAAGCGGCAAAACGACTTTGTCCGAAAGCGTGAGTTTGACCAGCTGCGCAAGTTGCGCAACCGCGACCCGGCAACCATCGCCGGGCTGGCGCGCCCCTCGTTCTTCCAGACCAGCATCCCGACCGACCCGGACGGGCGTGCCGTGACGCTGAAAAAGATCGACGAGATCGAAGCGCAGATGTCCAAGCAATGGTGGAAGGGCAAGCAGGAGGCGGCAGGCGCTGCGCGCGCCGCCGGTTTCCCGGTGTCGCCCCCGCCGGCGGAGGGCGTGCCAACCGGTGCGGCTTCGGCCCATTCCACACTGGCACCGTCGGTGCCGCCCGAACATTTCGAGCGCACACAGGCCTCGGACATCCTGTCCAGCGGACAAGCTCCCAGTACCCACCCCACGGAATTTGCACCCACCGAAATGGGCTCCGGCATGATGCCCATGACCGGCCGCGGCGCATCGGACCGGCCCATCAACGCCCAGACCATGGGCGCCATGGCGCAGAGCTATGACGGCTCGGAAGTGGGCTTCTCCACGTCCAAGCTGTTTGCCATCGACGTGGATGACGACATGGCCACCGACCCGGAGCTCGAAGAGGCCGCCATCCGCTTTGCCAACGGCGACGACGCCGGTGCCGAGGCCGGCCTGCTGGAGGCCCTGCGTGGCGATGCGCTGCTGCCGGATGTCGCGCTGTCGTGGTCGGCGGCGTTGCTGGACCTGTACCGTGCGGTCGGCAAGCGCTCCCAGTTTGACCAGGCCGTCCAGGAGTTCGGTGCGCGGTTCGAGAAAGTCACGCCGGTTTGGCTGTCGCTGGCCGAGGAGGCTGGTGCTGCACCAGCAGCAGGCGCCAGGGGCGCTGGTGCCGGCCCGTCCGCCACTGCCGGCCATGCCATCTGGGACAGCCCAGCGGTGCTGACCGCGCAAGCCATGGAAAGCCTGCGCGAAGCCATGGGCACGCACCCCATGCCGTGGCACCTGGGGTGGTCGCGCGTGGAGAGTATCGCGGCGGACGCCATGCCCTTGCTGCTGGGCTTGTTTGCCAGCCTGTGCGATGAGCCGGTGTCGCTGCGCTTCAGCGGTGCCGACCGTCTGGTGCAGTTGCTGCGCGCCATGACCCCGTCGGGCGACCGGTCGGTGGATGCCAAATGCTGGGACGTGCGGCTCAATGCCCTGCGTACCCTGCGCCTGCAGGATGAATTCGAGCTGGCGGCGCTGGACTACTGCGTCACCTACGAAGTCGCGCCCCCGGCCTGGCAGGAAGCCCGTTGCCAGTGCGAAAGCGTGGCCCCGGGCGAAGCCGCTGCCGGCGACTGGGGCACGGGCGCGGCCAATGCGCCGACCGCGCCCATGGGCTTGGACCAGGGGCCGGCGACCAAGCTGGAGTTGCGCGGCGAAGTGCTGGGCGATGCCACCCAGGCGTTGGCAGGCCTGGACGGAACCCAGCGCAAGGGCGATTCCATCGTCGTTGCCTGCAATGCCCTGATCCGTGTGGACTTCTCTGCGGCGGGCAGCATCCTGAACTGGGTGGCGGTGCGCCAGTCCGAGGGCTGCCAGGTCCAGTTCCGTGACGTCAACCGCATGGTTGCGGCCTTCTTCAGCGTCATCGGCATCAGCGAACACGCACGCGTGGTGCCGCGCTCCCTGTAAACCCCGCCTTGCGGGGCAGTTGTTACGCTGTGTAAACCTTGCATGCCCAAACTTGGGGCATTGCTTCAAGCATCACTTTCACATCATTTGCTAAGTGCTTAATTTAGAACGATTTTTGCGGCGCAAAGACCTGCAAAAACGCTTCTAAGTCGTTGATTTCATTGGAAAAATTTCTAGCTCGCCCTATTGCAAGCGTGGCTTTTACTGATACAGTGCAAAAAAGTGCAATTAAGTGGTGAAAAGTGCCGCTGAATTGCTATTGCTGTGCTGTTTTGTAAAAAGGCTTGTCTGTCGTGTTTCAAGGGGCTTCGTCTCTCAGTCTGGATGCCAAGGGTCGGCTCTCCGTGCCGACCCGGCACCGTGACGTGCTGAGCGCGACCGCTGCGGGCCAACTGACGATCACCAAGCACCCGCACGGCTGCCTCATGGTGTTCCCCCGTCCGGAGTGGGAGAAGTTCCGCGAGCGCATTGCCGCGCTGCCGATGTCGGCCCAGTGGTGGAAGCGCATCTTCCTGGGCAATGCGATGGATGTGGAGATGGACGGCACAGGCCGCGTGCTGATTTCCCCCGAACTGCGCGAGGCGGCAGGCATTACCAAGGACACCATGCTGCTGGGCATGGGCAATCACTTCGAGTTGTGGGACAAGGGCACCTACGACGCCCAGGAAGCCAAGGCCATGCAGGGCGAGATGCCCGATGTCTTCAAGGATTTCTCCTTCTAGGGTGTGACGGTGGAAGCTGTATGGACCCACTCCACCGTATTGTTGAACGAAGCTGTCGATGCATTGTTCAACGATGCCACGGACACGGCCGTGCCGGTGTCTGACGGCACCTATGTGGACGCCACCTTCGGCCGCGGCGGCCATTCCGGCCTGATCCTTTCCCGGCTTTCTGCACAGGGCCGGCTCATTGCCTTTGACCGCGACCCGGATGCGGTCGCACAGGCCCGCCAGATCCAGGACCCCCGCTTTTCCATACGCCACGAAGGCTTCTCGCACCTGGGCGAATTGCCCGCTGGCAGCGTTGCCGGTCTGTTAATGGATCTGGGGGTGAGTTCCCCGCAGATCGACAACCCGGTGCGCGGTTTCAGCTTCCGCTTTGACGGACCCTTGGACATGCGCATGGACACCACGCGCGGAGAGAGTGTGGCCCAGTGGCTGGAGACGGCCGAAACCAATCAGATCGCGGAGGTGATACGTGAATATGGTGAAGAACGGTTTGCTGGCCCAATTGCAAAGGCGATTGTTGCTCGCCGACAGGAACGGGGCCCAATTTCAACCACCACCGAGCTGGCCCAACTCGTGGCTGACACGGTCAAAACCCGCGAGCCGGGCCAGAACCCTGCAAC
>JACXTT010003522.1_pt1 | contig 24027 bp, 25 predicted proteins | sample 9270951 | NCBI WGS metagenome assembly JACXTT01 (sample SAMN15532306, study PRJNA645909) | rock metagenome | isolation source: weathered quartz diorite | place: Puerto Rico | collected 2017-06-21
AGGATTACGGCGTAGAAGCGGTGCTGTACACCGATATCGGCCGCGACGGCATGATGACCGGCGTGAATATTGAAGCCACTGTGGCGCTGGCGCAGCAGTTGACGGTGCCGGTAATCGCCAGCGGCGGGCTCAATAGCCTTGATGACGTCAAAAAGCTTTGTGCCGTTGAGGCCGAGGGCGTGATGGGTGCAATCACAGGACGCGCTATCTACGAGGGCAAGCTAGATTTCAAGAAGGCTCTCGCGCTGACTGAAAAGGCTGCCTGAAGTCTGAAAGCCCCGCCCCCGCGAAGGCGGGGGCCCAATTTCATTTTGCAGACAAACTTGGGTCCCCGCCTTCGCGGGGACAGGTCCTCTAAATCCTATACGGCAAACCTAGAAGCCCATGCTCGCAAAGAGAATCATCCCCTGTTTAGACGTCAACGCCGGCCGTGTGGTCAAAGGCGTCAACTTCGTCAACCTGCGCGACGCCGGCGACCCGGTGGAAATCGCGCGCAAGTACAACGACGAGGGTGCGGACGAGCTTACCTTTCTGGATATCACGGCAAGCTCCGACCAGCGCGGCCTGATTCTGGAAGTGATCGAGCGCGTGGCGGACCAGGTGTTCATCCCCCTCACCGTCGGCGGCGGCGTACGCGAAGTGAACGATGTGCGACGCCTGCTTAACGCCGGGGCCGACAAGATCAGCATCAATACCTCGGCCGTGACCAATCCCCAGCTGGTGGCGGACGCCGCCAATAAATTCGGCTCGCAGGCCATCGTGGTGGCTATCGACGCGCGCCGCAAGGAAAGCGGCGAAGGCTGGGAGGTTTATACCCACGGCGGCCGCAAGGCCACCGGCCTCGATGTGGTGGAATGGGCGCAAAAAATGAACGGGCTGGGCGCGGGTGAAATCCTGCTCACCAGCATGGACCGCGACGGCACCAAGTCCGGATTCGATCTGCCGCTGACCCGCGCAGTAGCCGATGCGGTCAGCGTGCCGGTAATCGCCTCCGGCGGGGTAGGCAACCTGGACCATCTGGCCGATGGCATTCTGGAAGGTCACGCCGACGCGGTGCTGGCGGCCAGTATTTTTCACTTCGGCGAATACACGGTAGGGCAGGCCAAGCAGCTGATGGCCGCGCGCGGCATCGAGGTGCGGCAATGAGTAACCCGGCGGACACGCTTTTGCTAGATGCGGTGGCCTGGAACGAGCGGGGCCTGGTGCCCGCCATCGCCCAGGACTTTTCCTCCAAAGAAGTGCTGATGATGGCCTGGATGAATCGCGAATCGCTGCAGCTCACGCTCACCAGCGGCGACGCCCACTACTGGTCGCGCTCGCGAAAGGGTCTCTGGAAAAAAGGCGAAACCTCCGGCCATATCCAGCACGTCAAGGAAATCCGGCTCGACTGCGACGGCGATACGATCTTGCTGCTGGTGGAACAAGTCGGCGGCATCGCCTGTCATACCGGGCACCGCCGCTGCTTTTTCCAGAAGCGCGAGGATGGCGCCTGGGTCAGTACGGAGGGCGTGCTAACATCGCCTGGCACTTTCAAGAATGACTAACGCCATCATGCGCGACACCCTGTTCAAACTCGAAGAGACCATCGCCGCGCGCAAGAACGCGCCCAAGGAATCGTCCTACGTGGCGGCCCTTAACGCCAAGGGGCTGGATGCGATTCTGAAAAAAATCGGCGAGGAAGCCACCGAGACCGTGGTGGCAGCCAAGGGCGGCGATCGCAAACAGGTGGTGTACGAGACTGCCGATCTCCTGTTTCATACCCTGGTCATGTTGGGCTATCAAGGTATCGCCCTGGACGAGGTGCTGGCCGAACTGGAACGCCGCGAAGGCACATCGGGAATAAACGAGAAGAATTCGAGGTCAAATACATGACATCCAATGACACGATCTTCGGCAAGATACTGCGCGGGGAAATTCCCTGCAAAAAGGTGTACGAAGACGATGACGTGCTGGCTTTCCACGATATCCACCCGGTGGCTGAGGTGCACTTTCTGATCATTCCGAAGCAATTCATCCCCAGCCTGGCCGAAGCCACTCTGGAAGACGCGCCCATCCTCGGCAAGCTGCTGGCGCTGGCGCCACGCCTGGCCCGCGAGCAGGGCCTGACGGACGGCTTTCGCACGGCCGTCAACACCGGCAGAATGGGACGGCAAGACGTGTATCATTTGCATATTCACGTATTCGGCAACAAGCCCGGTGGCGAGCCGTTAAGCATCATGGCGGGCCCGCATTAGCAAGCACGGCGCCGGCCTCTACCGCATTCCGCCTTTGTGCGGCGACCATATTCAAGGAGTTAGTCATGGGTCTCAGTATCTGGCACTTGCTGATCGCACTGGTAGTAGTAGTGCTGATCTTCGGCACCGGCAAGCTGCGTAATATCGGCAGCGACCTGGGCGGCGCCGTAAAAGGTTTCAAGGACGGCATGGCCGGCACCAAGGATGGCGAGAAAAAACCGGAAGCCGTGGCCGGCCAGGTGATCGACGCCGAAGTGAAGGACAAGCAGAAAAGCTGATCGACGCAGGATTGAGGACTCAAGATCGAGGATTGAGTAAGACGCACCGCAGTATCCCGACCCTCAATCCTTATTCCTGAATCCTTGATCCTCACACAATGCTGGACTTCAGCTTTACCGAAATCGTCATCGTCGGCACCGTGGCCCTGGTGGTCATCGGCCCCGAGCGGCTGCCCAAGGTGGCCCGCACCGCCGGGCATTTGTTCGGCCGCCTGCAACGCTACGTGGCCACCGTCAAGGCCGATATCAATCGCGAGATGGAAATGGCCGACCTCGCCAAGGTCAAGCAGGAGGTGCAGGACGCCGCCCGCTCATTCGAGCACAGCATCCAGGAACACGCCAATAGCATCGAACAGGAAGCCGCCAAGATAGGCCACGATGTAGAGCAAGCTGCGCAGCCGGCCACCGCACCGGCGCGGTCGGTGGCCGCGGGGCCCCTGCCGGAAATGCAGGCGCTAGATTTCGGCGTGGAACCCGCGCGCAGCCGCCAGTGAGCCGGCTTTGAGCGAGGACTTTCAGGACACCTTTATCTCCCACCTGGTCGAACTTCGCGACCGCCTGGTGAAGTGCATCCGCGTGCTGATCATCGCCGCCCTTCCGGCCCTGTATTTCGCGCCGCAGCTATACGACCTGCTCGCCCAGCCGATGGTGAGCGCCCTGCCCGTCGGCTCCAAAATGATCGCCACCGGCGTGGTGGCGCCGTTTTTCATCCCCATGAAAATCGCCCTGTGCGTGGCCTTTCTGGCGGTGCTGCCTTACATCCTGTATCAGGCTTGGGCGTTCGTGGCGCCCGGCCTTTACCAGCACGAGAAGCGCTTTGTGCTGCCGCTCATCATCACCAGCACGGTGCTGTTTTTTATCGGCATCGCATTTTGCTATTTCGTCGTGTTTCATTTCGTTTTCAAGGGCATCGCCCAGTTCGCGCCGCAAAGCATCTCGGTGGCCCCCGATATCGAGAATTATTTCAATTTCGTGCTGGGCATGTTTTTCGCCTTCGGCATCGCCTTCGAGACCCCGGTGGTGGTGGTAGTGCTGGTAGCCACCGGCATCGTCAAGGTGGAATTTCTGGTCGAGATCCGCCGCTACGTTTATGCGGGCGCAACCGTTGTCTCGGCCATCGTCACGCCTCCCGACGCAGCCTCAATGGTGGCGCTGATGCTGCCGCTTTGGGGGCTTTATGAAGTCGGCATCATCCTGGCGCGCACCTTTGTGAAGCCGCGCGCCGAGAAAACCGAAGCGGCCGCTTAAATCGCAACTTAAGCCGCCACACCTGCCGTTGCCGCCTACTTAGGCGGTCGCACCTGTCGCTGGCGCTTGCCGGCCTTGATGGTCAGCTGCAGTTCCTGCTGTTTGCGAAGCACGGTAAATTTCGCCTCTTCGCCCGGGCGCAGGGCCGCGATGGCGGTCATGGCGGCAACGCTGTCGGCGATAGCCGTGCCGTTGATGCTGACGATAACGTCCCCGGTCTTGATACCGCCGCGGTCGGCCGGAAAGCCCTTGTTGACATCGGCCACCAGCGCGCCGCGCGTGGTGCCCAGCTTCAGGGTGTCGGCCAGATCCTGGGTAATATCCTGCGGCGTGATGCCGATAAAGCCGCGCGTGACCGAGCCGTCCTTGATGATCTGCTCCATCACGCCCTTGGCCATCGACACCGGGATGGCGAAGCCGATGCCCAGCGAGCCGCCGTTTTGCGAATAAATGACGCTATTGATGCCGATCAGATTGCCGTTGACGTCCACCAGCGCACCGCCGGAATTGCCCGGATTGATGGCGGCATCGGTCTGGATGAAGTTTTCGTAACGGTTGATGTTGAGGCGGTTGCGGCCCAGGGCGCTGACGATGCCCATGGTGACGGTCTGGCCGACCGCGAAGGGATCGCCGATCGCCAGCACCACGTCGCCGACCTGGGCCTTGTCGGATTGGCCAAAGGTGATGGGGGTCAGCCCCTTGCCGTTGGCGCGCAACACGGCGAGATCGGTCTCGGGATCGGTGCCCACCAGCTTGGCCGGGATGACGCGCCCATCGGGCAGCGATAGCTGGATATCGTTGGCGCCGGCCACCACGTGTTCATTGGTCAGGATGTAGCCGCCCTTGTCGTCGGCATTGACCACCACTCCCGAGCCCAGGCTACCGGTAGCCTCCTGATCGTCCTGCTGGTCGTCCTGGGGACCGAAAAAACGCCGGAACAGGGGGTCATTCGCCAGCGGGTGGTTACGCCCGCGCTGCTCCCCCCGCGAGGAAGATACGTTCACCACCGAGGCCATGGCCTTTTTGGCGGCATCGGCGTAACTGGCGCGGCCGCCCCCTGCGGCGGAAACCGATAGCAGGCCGCCCGGGGCCGCCGATTCGTGGATTTCCACGACGTTGCGGCGCCAGGGGTTCCAGTCCGGCCGGACCAGGGTGACGACAAACACGATCGCCAGCGTAACGGTGACAAACTCGGCGAAAACCAACCAGAGACGGCGCATGAGCATAGACAATTAGCCTGATTCCCCGGTTTGCGGGGCGGTTCGTGCAGGCGATGAAAAGGCGCGTTTGGCAGCCCCGCCGTCGCCCGGCGGAATAATAACTAAGTGCTTACTATCGTTACTTCTTAAGAGAATCGCGGATTTCACGCAGCAGCAGTACATCCTCCGGGGTGGCCGGCGGCGGCGCGGGCGGGGCCTCAGCCTTGAGCTTGTTCATCTGTTTAACCATCAGAAAGATGATGAACGCCAGAATCGCGAAATTGAGGACAACGGTTACAAAATTGCCATAGGCAAACACGGGGACACCGGCCTTTCGGACCGCCTCCAGGGTCATCGGCACCCCAGCCGGGACCTCTTTGAGGGCAATAAACATGTCGGCAAAGTTAAGGTTTCCCAAGACCCGGCCTACCACCGGCATGATCAGGTCCCCCACCACGGAATCGACGATTTTGCCGAAAGCCCCGCCGATGATGACACCGACGGCCAGGTCCATGACATTGCCCTTGACCGCGAACTCCTTGAATTCCGACGAAAAACTCATGTTTCCCCCTCCGACGACAATGATTTAGTGGTCTAACCTACCCCAGGCACTGTATGCGGGTCGTATAACCCTGTCAAACCGGCCCGCCGGCCGCCGATAAGACCCCCGTTTCAGAGGGAAAGTGCGCCCGGGGGCTTTAAGTTTGTATACCCCTTCGGATAAAATAAGCGGTTACTTCCCTGCACGCGGCCAAAACCTGCTTTTTTTAGCCGCCGCTCCTCCTCAGCCAAACCAGCAAACCAGCCAACCAACCCAAAAAATCCATGAGCGCGATAGTCCAAGACGAAGTTGATCCAGTAATGCGGCGACGGTTGATCCTGACCTCGGCCGCCATTGGTGCGGGCGCGGGTGTAGCGGTCGCCATCCCCTTTGCTTTCAGCATGAAGCCTTCGGCGCGAGCCCTGGCCGCCGGTGCCCCGGTCGAGTATCCGATCGGCTCCATCGAGCCCGGCCAGCAGGTGATCGTCGAGTATCGTGGTGCGCCGCACTGGATTATTCGCCGCACCAAGGAAATGCAGGATCAGCTGGGCAAACACGACGCCCTGCTGGCCGATCCGAAATCGGAAGATTCGGACCAGCCGGACTTTGCCAAAAACGAATTTCGCTCCAAGAACCCGGAATTCCTGGTCTTGAAGGGTGTGTGCACCCATCTCGGCTGCTCGCCCACCTATCGCAAGGAAATTGCCCCGGCCGACCTGGGCGCGGATTGGCCCGGTGGATTTTTCTGCCCCTGCCATCAAAGCAAGTTCGACCTTTCCGGTCGCGTTTTCAAAGGCATGCCGGCTCCCAAGAACCTGGTGGTCACGCCGTACAAGATCGACGACAAGTCGATCACCCTCGACGCCGATTACAAAGGAGCCTAAGCAATGGCCCACTCTCCCAAACCCGCCATCGCGCCGCCGGTTCCCGGCATCCTCGGCCAAGTCATCGTCTGGGTCGATGCGCGTTTCCCGCTGGTAAAACTCTATAAAGAGCAGCTTACCGACTACCACGCACCGAAGAATTTCAACTTCTGGTATTACTTTGGCTCGCTGGCCATGCTGGTGCTGGTGATGCAGATCGTCACCGGGATTTTCCTGACCATGAACTACAAGCCCGACGCCAAGCTCGCTTTCGGCTCGGTCGAGTACATCATGCGCGACGTATCCTGGGGCTGGCTGATCCGCTATATGCACTCCACCGGCGCCTCGATGTTCTTCGTCGTGGTGTATCTGCACATGATGCGCGGCCTCCTGTACGGGTCCTATCGCAAGCCGCGTGAACTGCTGTGGATTTTCGGCTGCCTGATTTACCTCTCCCTGATGGCCGAGGCCTTCTTCGGCTACCTGCTTCCCTGGGGCCAGATGTCCTACTGGGGCGCGCAGGTGATCATTAACCTGTTCGGCGCCATCCCCTTCATCGGGCCGGATCTGGCGATCTGGATTCGCGGCGATTACTCGATCGGCGACGCCACCCTGAACCGCTTTTTCGCCTTCCACGTGATCGCCATTCCGCTGGTGCTGCTGGGCCTGGTGGCTGCTCACTTGATGGCGCTGCGTGAAGTGGGTTCCAACAACCCGGACGGCATCGAGATCAAGGAAAACCTCGATCCCAAGACCGGCACGCCGAAGGACGGCATCCCCTTCCACCCGTATTACACGATCAAGGATATGGTCGGCGTATGCGTGTTCCTGGGTGTGTTCTCGGCCATCGTGTTCTTCGCGCCGGAAATGGGCGGCTACTTCCTGGAAGGCCCGAACTTCGTACCGGCCGATCCGCTGAAGACCCCGCCGCATATTGCGCCGGTCTGGTATTTCACGCCGTTCTACGCCATGCTGCGCGCCGTGCCTTCCTACTTCGGCTCTCAGTTCTGGGGCGTGGCGGTGATGGGTGCGGCCACCATGATCCTGTTCACGCTGCCCTGGCTGGATCGCGGCAAGGTGAAATCGGTGCGTTACCGCGGCCCGCTGTTCAAGCGCTTCCTGACCGCCTTCATCATCAGCTTCCTGGTGCTGGGTTACCTGGGTGTGGTGCCGACGACGGTGTGGGGACAGTTGCCCAAGGCCCTGCCCCTCATCGGCGGCCTGGACGTGGCCACCGTGGTCGCACGTATTCTGACTGCCGTTTACTTCTCTTTCTTCCTGCTGATGCCCTGGTACACCAAGGTTGACAAGGAACTGCCCGAACCGGAAAGGGTGAATTACTAATGAAAACCACCATCCGCACCCTGCTCGCGGCTCCGCTGTTGGCGTTGGCCTTCGCTACTCCCACCTGGAGCAACGAAGAAGCCGTCAAGCTGGACGCAGCCCCCATCAATCTGCAGGATCAGCCGTCCCTGCAGCGTGGCGCGCGCACCTTCGTCAACTACTGCCTCAACTGCCATAGCGCCGCCTTCATGCGCTATAGCGCGCTCACGCAAATCGGCCTCACCGAAGACCAGATCAAGCAAAACCTGATGTTCACCACCGACAAGTTCGGCGACACCATGGTTTCCGCCCTGGACCCCAAGGACGCCAAGGAATGGCTGGGCACCGCTCCGCCGGACCTGACCCTGGTGGCACGCGTGCGCGGCTCCGACTGGCTGTACACGTTCCTCCGCAGCTTCTACCGCGACGACAAGGCGCCCAGCGGCTGGAACAACACCGTGTTCCCGAACACGGCCATGCCGCACGTGCTGCACGACCTGCAAGGCACTTCCGCCATGGTCAAGGTCGGCGAGCGCAAGGGCCACGGCGAGCATATGGAAGCCATCATGGGCTTGAAAGTCGAGCGCGAAGGCACCATGAACAAGGAGCAGTACGACCGCTTCGTCCTCGACCTCGTCAACTACCTCACCTATATGGGCGAGCCGGCGCGCGTGCAGCGCTCGCACCTGGGTGTCTGGGTGCTGATGTTCCTGGTGCTCGCGTTTTTTGCCACGCTCTGGCTGAAAAACGAGTACTGGAAAGACGTGAAATAAGGGGCCGGGCCGTATCGAACCCCCGCGAGCCGCGCCCCGCGCGGCTTCGCATTTTTGGTAACGCGAATTTGGCCTTACAGAAAAAGAAAGCTAGGTGATTCACCATGATGACGCTTTATTCCGGCACCACCTGCCCGTTCAGCCACCGCTGCCGCATTGTGCTGTACGAAAAGGGCATGGACTTCCAGATCCTCGACGTGGATCTGATGAACAAGCCCGAAGACCTGGCGGTGATGAACCCCTATAACCGCACGCCGGTTCTGGTGGAACGCGACCTGATCCTGTACGAATCGAACATCATCAACGAATACATCGACGAGCGTTTCCCGCATCCGCAGCTGATGCCCGCCGATCCGGTAATGCGCGCCCGCGCGCGGCTGATCCTGTACCGCATGGAAAACGAGATTTTCAATCATGTGGACGTGCTGGAACGCGGCAAATCGGCGCAGTTCGACAAGGCGCGTTTGTACATACGCGAAAACCTGATCCAGCTGGCGCCGATTTTCGTCAAACAAAAGCACATGCTGGGCGACGAGTTCTCGATGTTGGACGTGGCTATCGCCCCGCTCCTGTGGCGCCTGGAGCACTACCAGATCGAAATGCCCAAGGCAGCCGCACCGCTCCTCAAGTACGCCGAGCGCCTGTTCTCGCGCCAGGCCTTCATCGATTCGATGACGGCTTCGGAAAAGGCGATGCGCAAGTGATTTTTGGGTGCGCGTCGCGCATCCAAAAATCATCCTGAACACATAGCAGGATCTGCCGGACGCAATGGCCGAACTCTCCACCAAGCCCTACCTGATCCGCGCCATCTATGAATGGTGCGCGGATTCGGGCTTTACGCCCTATATCAACGTCAAGGTAGACGAGAATACGCGCGTGCCCATCGAGTACGTGAAAAACGGCGAGATCGTGCTATCGATCAGCCAGCAGGCCACGCGCAACCTGACCATAGGCAACGACATCCTGCAATTCTCGGCGCGCTTCAACGGCGTATCGCGCGAGATCGCCGTGCCCATTTACGCGGTGCAATCGATTTTTGCCCGTGAAAACGGCCAGGGTGTGTTTTTCGACCCCGAGTCGCCGCCGGCCGATGCCGCCGCACCCGGCGCCACGGCCGCCACCCCGGCCGGCCCGACCCTGCAATCGGTCCCCATCACCGGCACGGCCGCACCTGCCAGCGATGCTGCGGGGGGCGATGACTTAATGCCCGATAAACCCAAGGGCCCGCCGCGCGGCAATTTGCGCATCATCAAATAGGCGGCGCTCCTCGAACCAACGCACGACCCAACGCTCGGCCCAATGCGCGGCCAGCGCCGCAGCCGGGCGCGTTTGGCAATCCGGCGATACGTTTGTTATGCTTCCGAGGTGATCCCCTCTATCGGATAGCCATGAGCGTCACCGTCGCCGAACTCCTGCAGGACAAAGCCAGGCAGTCGCCCAGCAATACGCTGCTTTCCATGTCGCCGGACGCGCCGGTGTCGGACGCGGTCGAACTGATGGTGAAAAACCAGATCAGCTCGGTGGTCATCATGGAAAACGGCAAGATGGTGGGTCTCATCACCCTGCGCGAATTGCTGACCGGCCTGCATACCCGTGGCAATACCCTGATGCAAACCGCCTGCCGCGACGCCATGAAGGCCAATCCCCCGGTAGCCAAGGAGACCGACAGCGTCGATCATCTGCGCGGCCTCCTGACCGAATTGCATATCACCCATGTGCCGGTAGTGAACGGTGAAAGCCTGATCGGCATTCTGTCTTTTCACGACATCGCCCGTAGCGCCCTGAAAGACGTGGTTTTTGAGAATCAGCTTCTCAAACAGTACATAAAGAATTGGCCGGCATAGTTTCCATGTGCAAAGTCCCTTTCTCAAAAATTCGGCGGGTCAGCGGTCGCATCCCCTACGGGGCCCCTGCTCCGCGCTTCCCACCGGTCTTTTCAAACCAGCTTCTCAAGCAGTACATAAAGAATTGGTCGGCGTAGTTTCTGCGGTTTCCTGACCTGCCACCGTTTTCTCCATGAGCGGCCCTATCTCCGTTGTTGTTGCGGTCAATCCCGTACCCGCGCTGTTGGCGGCTGCGGCCATCCGCGCAGCGGCCGCCGTCTATCAGGGTTACGCCCGAGCCGATGCCCTGCGCGCGCAGCACGAGGCCGACGCCCAGGCGCGCGATAGGCAGCAAAAGGAAGCCGACCGGCGCGGTGAACAGGCCATGCAGGCGGATGCCGCCGAGGCCGAGGCCGCCTTCGGGCAGCTGATCAACCTGGCCGAACAACTGGGCATCGCCGACAAGGTGCGCGCCACCCTCCCGCAGGCGCCGCAGATCGGCGACATGGAAAAGCGCGCGGTTTATTTGCGCACCTTGCAGGCGTTGACGGCGGAACTCAAGTCCATCCTGCTGACCGAGGCTGCGCGGGTGCTGGACGAAAATACCGAGCCCGCCACTGGGCTAGTCATCTCCGCCGAAATTGCCGCCGCACCGGCCAAGCGTCTGGCGCAGCGCCTCCTGGCGCGCATCGCCCACCTGGGTGCGCCGCCGGAGAACATCCAGAAGCTTGCGCTGGAACTGGACCAGATGCTGCCCGGCGATCGCGCCGATCTCATCGCCACCGAACTGCGCTCGCAAATCCAGAAACACATCGAGACTCTGCAACAGCTGGCGGTGCAAGACGCAACCGCCGTCATCGTCGAGCAATCGCTCAAGGACCTGGGTTACCAGGTCGAGGAAATCTCCAACACCCTGTTCGTCGAAGGCGGCGTGGTGCACTTCCGCAGACAGGGCTGGGGCGACTATATGGTGCGCATGCGCGTCAATGCCGGGGGTGCCGGCGCCAATTTCAACGTGGTCAAAGCCAAAAAAGAGGGCGATACCGGCCACAGCGCGCAGGACCACATCGCCGAAGACCGTTGGTGCGCCGAATTTCCGGCTCTGTTGAAAACGCTGGAAGCGCGCGGCGTCAAGCTGGATGTCACGCGAAGATTGGAGGCCGGCGAATTGCCGGTGCAGCAGGTCGACCCGGCCCGGCTGCCAAAGTTTGTCGAGGAAGAAGAACACAGCTCCGCCAAGGCGCTGCGCGCAAGGGAGATTAAATAGTGAACCCACCCCGCTGGCTGGTAGACCTGGAGCGCCTGCTGCCGATCCGTTCGCAGTTCGTGGTGTCGGGCAGCATACGCGACAGCTTCCTGGCCCCCATGGCCTCGGGCGCCACCGCCTTGGTGCCGCTGGTGCGCGCGCTGTGGGAGTCTCTCAAGGCGCGCAATTACAAATTGCTGCTGGTGTTCGACCCCGCCGACGGACTGCGCGTCTACCCAGACGAAGCCGCGCAGCGCGAGCTGGCCGAACGCCTGTTCGAGTTGAAGTTTGCCGGCGGCTGCCAGGCGATGAGCCTGGAGTCGCTCACCAACCTCATGAAAAAGCTCACGGCAGAACGCGAGGCCCGCTGCGCCCTGGTGATCGACTTCGCCTCCCGCCTCACCCGCCATGTGGACCACCTGAGCGAGGCCGAGCAACGTTTTTTCGTGGCGGCCGAAAAACTTTCCCTGAACACTGCGCCGGTGGTGCCGCGCGAGGGCGGCGGCGCGCCGCAATACAACCCGGTGCTGTGGCTGGTCAACCGCGCCCAGGACCTGCCCTCCTGGTTTACGCTGGACAGCGAGCGCGTCGCCAGCCTCATCATCGGCAAGCCCGACTTTGAAACCCGGCGTGCGGCGGCCGCGCAACTGGCCCCGCTGTTCCTGGGCTACAAGGACGCCGGCGAAGCGGCCTGCGGCCAATTCATCAAAAGCTTTACCGAGGGCACCGAGGGCATGAGCCTCACGGCGCTGTCGGACATCACCGAACTCGCCGACCGGCAGAAACTGGGCATCAAAGACATCGACGACGCCGTGCGCTGCTATAAAGTCGGTGCGCTGGACAACCCCTGGCGCAAGGACTATTTACGCGACAAAATCCGCGATGCGCAAAGCTTCATCGAGGACCGCGTCAAGGGCCAGCGCCCCACCGTGGTCAAGACCCTGGACATCCTCAAGCGCTCGGTGATGGGCCTGACCGGCGCGCAGGCGCGCTCCGGCGACAGCCGCCCGCGCGGCGTGCTGTTTTTCGCGGGACCCACCGGTGTCGGCAAGACCGAGCTCGCCAAGACACTGACGCAATTGGTGTTCGGCGACGAGCGCGCCTATCTGCGTTTCGATATGAGCGAGTTTGCCGAGGAGCACAGCAGCGCACGCCTGCTGGGTGCCCCGCCCGGCTATATCGGCTTCGACGCCGGCGGCGAACTCACCAACGCGGTGCGGCAAAAACCGTTTTCGGTAGTGCTGTTCGACGAAATCGAAAAAGCGCACCCGCGCATTCTCGATAAATTCCTGCAAATTTTTGAAGACGGGCGCCTCACCGACGGGCGCGGCGATACCGCCTACTTTTCCGAAACCATCCTGGTGTTCACCTCCAACCTGGGCATTTATGTCGAAGACGCCACCGGCAACCGCGTGCAAAACGTGCGGCCCGGCGACCCCTATGAGACGGTGGAAAGCAAGGTGCGCGAGGCGATCGGCAACTACTTCAAGTTCAAGCTGTCGCGGCCGGAGTTGCTGAACCGCATCGGCGACAATATCGTCGTGTTCAACTTCATCACCCCGGAAGTGGCAGCCAGCATTTTCGACGGCATGCTGAAAAACATCGCGCGGCGGCTTTTCGAGGAATTCAAGGTGCTGCTCTCCATCCCGCCGGAAATCCACGCGCGGCTTTTGGAGCGCTGTACGCGCGACTTGAGCAACGGTGGGCGCGGCATCGGCAATGCGCTGGAATCGGTTTTCATCAACCCGCTGTCGCGGGTGATGTTCGAGCACAATCTGGAAGGCAAGAAAAAACTCATCGTGACCGGCATTGCCGAGGCGGACAAGGTGGTGACGCTGAGCGTGCAGACGGAATGAAATACAGACCATGAAAATCGCCGTTAACAAGGCGCATTTTCCGGTCACCGTGCTGGGACCGGGCCGGCGCATCGGCATCTGGGTGCAGGGTTGCAGCATAGGCTGCAAGGGCTGCGTTTCCCAGGACACTTGGCCCGCCGACCCGGGACGCGAAATGGAGGTTTCCCAGCTGCTGGCCTGGTGCCGGCAGACTGCGGCAGGCGGCTTCGACGGGGTGACCATTTCTGGCGGCGAGCCCTTTGAGCAGCCCGAGGCGCTGGCGGCCCTGCTCGATGGCCTCAACGATTGGCGCAAGACGGAGAAAATCGATTTCGATATTCTCTGCTACAGCGGCTATCCCTATGCGACTTTGCAAAAACGCCATACCGCTTTGCTGGCCAAACTCGACGTCCTGATTCCCGAACCCTTTGTGCACAACAGGCCGCAGGCGAACCCCTGGCGCGGGTCGTCCAACCAGCCGCTGGTGCTGCTGTCCGAGCGCGGCCGCCTGCGTTTTGGGCAATACGTGGATGCGCCCCTGGAGCCTGCGGGCAAACGCTTGCAGGCGATGGTTGACGGCGACAAGGTCTGGTACGTGGGCATCCCTGGGCGCGGCGATATGGCCGCGCTGGAGGCCTCGTGCAAGGAACGGGGCATCGCCTTCAGCCAGGTATCCTGGAGGCAGTAGTTGAGCACCGACTACATCCGCCTGTGCCCCACCTGCGGCGCGGAAAACGAACCGCACGTCATGCGCTGCAGCTGCGGGGCGCTGCTGGCCGGCGTCGATCTCAGCATCAAGGAAGCGGCTCCGCCGGCATCCGCAGCGGCTGTGGCAACAACGGCGGCGGCGGCCAAGCCCGCCGGCGCGCCGCAGATTTGCGGCTACGAAGACTGCGGCCAGTCCAGCCCAGCGGGGAGCCTTGCCTGCCTTTATTGCAACCGCCCCTTTACCCAACTTACCCCGCAGGAAACGCGCGGCCTCCTGAATCTGCCGGCGGCGCTGGCAGCGCACTATCGCGTTCTCAGGCCGCTACCGGTACAAGGCGCCGAGGCGGAGCTCTTGCTGGTGGAGGCGCTGACCGGCGGACCGACGCGGGTGGCAAAAATTTACCGCAGCGGTATCCAGCCCAAGGCGGAAACGCGTGAGCGCATCGCCAAGGTCGGCCTCGAACACCGGCTGGAACTGCTGGAGCACGGCAGCTCGGACGGGCATACCTACGAGCTTATGGAATTCTGCGCACACGGTTCGCTGCGCGACCATATGCGCGACGGCCCGCTGGAAGCAGACGTGCTGGTGGCGATTTTGCGCGAGGTCTCGGAAGCCGTCGCCGCCGTGCATGCGGCGGGCCTGCTGCACCGCGACCTGAAGCCGGAAAACATATTGATCCGTTCGATGGTGCCGCTCAACCTGGTACTGATCGACTTCGGTATTTCCTCGGTGCTGGACGCGACCCAGCGTTTCACCGGCGTTGCCCGCACCCTGCCCTATGCCTCCCCGGAAAGCCTGTCCGGAGTGATCGACGTGAAATCCGATTACTGGTCGCTGGGCATGCTGCTGTTGGAAGCGGCGCTGGGCAGCCATCCATTCGAAGGACTCTCCGAGGCGGTGATTCTGCGCCACCTCGCCACGCGCAACGCCGATCTCAGCGGTATCGCCGACCTTAATTTCCGCAAGCTGCTGCGCGGACTGCTGTTGCGCGACCCCAGGGCGCGCTGGGGCCGCGAAGAAATCGTGCGCTGGCTGGACGGCGATCCGACGCTGGCCGACCCGGTCGAGCTGGCGCCGGAGGCCGGCTTCGGTGAGCCCTATCACCTCGGCAAGGAGATCTGCCACAGCAAGGAGCAGCTCGCCGTGGCGCTATCGCGCAACTGGCGTGCAGGTAACTCCGACCTCACCAATGGTCAGCTGCTGAGCTGGTTTCGCGACGTGCAAAAAGATCAGAACGTGGTGCGCCTGCTCCTGGACATGCAGCACGACCGGAAAGTCCACCCCGACGTGCAGCTCCTCAACCTGATCCTGACCATGGCGCCGGGCGTACCGCCGGTATGGCGCGGTGAAAACATCGAGCTGCCGGCTATCCTCGCCCGCGCCGACCAGGCCCTGAAGGGCGACGAAGACTCCGCTCATTGGCTGGACCAGTTGTATCAGCATCGCGTGCTGGAAGCCTATGTGAAAGCCGGCAACGCCGACGTGGGCAGCATCGTGCAGCGCTGGAACGCCGCTTGCGACCAGTTCGCCGGCGCCTGGGACGCCGGGCTGGCACTCATCAAGGCCAAGCGCCCGCCGCCGGCACCGCATGAGTACGTGAATTTCGACGATGTGATGTACGGCAAAATCGGACCCGGGCGACCGGCGCCGGCCACCATGCACGCGCGCCTGCTGGCCATCGCTTACGATGCGCAATGGGCCGAGCGCCTGCGCAAACGTTTATTGGCAGAACTCACTTCGGTTGCCGTTCACTGTCCCTGGATTTCGGGCCTGGGCGACCCGCGCACCATGGACGCCGCCTCGCTGCTGGTGCTGGAGTCCCTGCTGCCGGAGGCACGAAAGGAAGTGGAACGGCACCACCGGGCCCAGGAACGGCAACGCGAGGAGGACGCTCGCGAGTGCGAGGAGGTGTCGGCCGAGGCCAGGGAAATTCGGCGCCAGTTGCGCAAGAACAGCCGCATCAGCATCTTTGCACCCGAGACCTGCGATCTCCTGCGGGCGGACCTGCGCCGCTACGCCGATCTGATCGAGCGAGTACGCGGTTCCGGACGCCTGGACGCCGCCTGGCAGGAGACCCGCCGCAACGTGCTACTGGCCGAGAAGCCCACCAGCAAGATGATGATGCTGGTCGACGTGTTTACGGAAAGACAGGAAGTCAATGCGGGCTGGATGAGCCTGCAGGTACTGTTTTTCTCTATCCTGCTGATGAGCTTTCTTTCGCGCTTTTTCGGCACCGGCGCCACCATGCTGATGGTGGCGGTAATTGTAGGCGTGGCGGCGTGGCGCCTGGTTCCCAATTTCTTGATGATGCGCAAAATCCGTGAGCTGGCCGAAGAGTTATAGCCACCGACGAGTGCCGCCCTATCCGGCACCGCGCCACAGGTAAATGCTATTCGTGCCGCAGGCACTCCACCGGCTGCAACTTCGAGGCGCGCCGCGCCGGATAAAAACCGAAGAACACGCCCACGCCACAACTGAAAATGGTGGCGATCAGAATCGCCTTGACGCCGATGATGAGATCGAACTTGCCGGTGGCGGTGATGACCGCCGCCAGCGCCGAGGAGATGCCGATACCGATAATGCCGCTGACCAGGCAGATGGACACTGCCTCGATCAGAAACTGCCACAGCACGTCGGCTGGACGCGCGCCTATGGCCATACGGATGCCGATTTCGCGGGTGCGCTCGGTGACGCTGACCAACATGATGTTCATGATGCCGATGCCGCCCACCACCAGCGAGATGGCGCCGATGAAGCCCAGCGCCAGTGAAAGGCCGGTGGCGATGGCCTCGCCGGTCTTGGCGAATTCGCCGAAGTTGACGGTGCGAAAATCGTCCGGGTCGTCGGCGCGGATGCGGTGGCGGTCGCGGATCAGGTCCGCGACGTCGGCCACCAGGTCGTTGAGCCCCTCGGCCGTGGCCGACTGGACGATGATGTAGCCCACCGTGCGCGGCGTCGGTGTACGCACCAGCGTCACGCGCGCGGTGGTGATGGGCACCATCACCACGTCGCCGATTTCGCCGGCGTCGAAACTCTGGCCCTCGTTGTCCAGCACGCCGATCACCTGGAAACTCTGATTGTCGATGCGGATGCGCTGGTTGATCGGGTCGTTTTTATAGAACAGCTGCTCGGCCACTTTCTTGCCCAGCACCGCCACCCGAGCCGCGCTGGAGACATCGATATCGCTGATGAAAATGCCCTTGGCCATACGCAGATTGCGGATCTTGAAGGCCTCGGGCGTGGTGCCGTGCACGGGATTGTTGTTGTTATCGTTGCCGACCGAGATTTGCGAAAAGGTGGTCAGCATCGGCGCCGCGCCGGTGACGCCGGGCAGGCGGTTGATGGCGTCGGCGTCATCCTGCGTCATGGTCAGGATAGTGCCGGTCTTCAAGCGCGCACCGACGTTCTTGCGCTGATCGGCGGCCACCAGGAACAGATTGCTGCCCAGCGTGGCCAGCTGTTTGTTGATGAAGGACTTGATGCCATCACCCACCGCCAGCATCAGCACCACGCTGGCGATGCCGATGATGATGCCCAGCATGGTCAACAGGGTGCGTAGCGGATTGGCCATCATCGCGCGCAGCGATTCGGCCCATACCTGTGCGAAATTCATGCGCGCACCTCGTTGTGTTGGGTCTGCCCGCTGGTGTCCTGCGCACGCTCGCTCTGCGCCTCGAAATGCAAATCGCTTTGCATTTGCGCGAGGCCCTCGCGTGCCGGGCCGTCGTACAGCACCAGCCCGTCTTTCAGCCGCACCAGGCGCTTGGCGTAGGCGGCGATGTCCGGTTCATGCGTCACCAGGATGATGCTTTGCCCGCGGTCGCGGTTGAGCGTGGTGAGCAGGTTCATGATATCGGTGCTGGTGCGCGTATCGAGGTTGCCGGTGGGCTCGTCGGCCAGCACCAGCGGCGGATCGCCCACCAGGGCGCGGGCGATGGCGGCGCGTTGCTGCTGGCCGCCGGAAAGCTGGTTGGGCTGACGCTTGCCCAGTTCACCCAGACCCACTTTCACCAGCTGCGCCTGCGCGCGTTCGCGCGCCTGGGCACGCGGCACGCGCGCGTACAGTAGCGGCAGCGCCACGTTATCGAGCACACTCATGCGCTTCAGCAGATTAAAACTCTGGAACACGAATCCCAGGGTGCGATTACGCAAACCCGCCAGCGCCGCAGGGTTTAACGATTTCACTGCGTGACCGGCCAGACGATACTCACCCTTGGTGGGGGTATCGAGACAGCCGAGGATATTCATCAGCGTCGATTTGCCCGAACCCGACTGGCCCATGATGGCGACGAAATCGCCCGCCGCCATGGTGAGGTTGATGCCATGCAGCACCGGCGTTTCGATGCGCCCGGAAAAATAGCTCTTGCGCACATCGGTCAGTTCGACCAGTGTGTCTGAACTGGTAGTGACGGCTTCACTCATGACCGTGCGCCTATTGCTTGGTCGGGTCGGCCAGCAGCGAACGGGTGACGACCTTGTCGCCGGCCTTCAGTGGCCCCTTTACGATCTCGGTGTACTTGCTGTTCGATACGCCGATCACCACATCCACCGGCTCTGCCGTGGCCTGCTGACCCGGCGCCTTGGCCTCGACCAGTTTGTACACCCGGTAGAGGCGCTCGCCGGTCTTGGTGCGCAGCCCCAGTTCGTCGGTGCTTTCCTCGGCCGGGGCGGCGGATTTCTCATCCTTCTTTTCGTCTTTCTTTTCGTCCTTTTTTTCGTCTTTCTTGTCGTCACCGCCGCCTGCCAGTTTCTTTTTCATGGCGTCCATGGCGACTTCAAAATCGCTGGGGCGGTAGCGCAGTGCGCCGGTGGGCAGGCGCAGCGCGTCCTGGTGATTGGCGGTGATGATGCGCACCTGCGCGGTCAGGCCGGGCTTCAATAGCTCCTCGGGGTTATCGACGTCGATCACCACGTTGTAGGTCACCACGTTCTGGATCACGTTGGCGGCCAGGCGGAACTGCCGCACCTTGCCTTCGAAATCCCGGTCGGGGAAAGCATCGACCACGAAGCGCACTGCCTGCCCGCTTTTCAGAAGGCCCACGTCGGCTTCCGAGACGTTGGTGTCGATTTGCATTTTCTTCAGGTCGCCGGCGATCACGAACAGATTGGGCGTCTGGAAACTGGCCGCCACCGTTTGGCCCGGATCGGCGGTGCGCTTGATGATGACGCCATCGATGGGCGAATGAATAATGCTGTTGGCGACGTCGGCCCGGGAGCGCTCCAGCGCGGCCTCGTTGACCTTGACCTGCGCGGCGGACGAATCCATGGCTTGCCGCAATTGCTCCAGCGCGGCAGCGGAAATGAAGCCCTGTTCCACCAGCTTGGAATTGCGCCGGTAGTTGCTATCGGCCAGCACGTACTGGGCGCGTGCCGCATCCAACGAAGCCTCGCTTTGCCGCACTGCCGCCTGCAGCAGCGCCGGGTCGATTTTCAGCAGCACCTGGCCGCGAGTGACACGGGAATTGAAATCGACATTGACCTCGCTCACCGTGCCCGACACCTGGGTGCCGACGTTGACCAGGGCAACCGGGTTGAGCGTGCCGGTGGCGGTGACGAACTGGATGATGGGACCGCGATCAATATCAGCCGTCTTGTAGCGGGGTTTGTCGTCGCCGCCGGTAAGCTTGCCCTTCAGAAAATATCCGGCCGGCGCGAGCACCGCGAACACGACAATGAGAATGATGACGATATTGCGGTCGCGAGGGCTGATTTTCATGGCGGTAGGGGGCAGGGGAGCTTGGGCGAAGTCGCTATTTTGCGCGAAGTCGGCAGACTTGCCATCACTGTATGCGTCAAATGGCGGCAAAACGGGACGAATCGCCGGTTTCCCGGCACGAATTGCAGGGTAGAATTTCCGCCGACAACGGCGCCTGCGCCCAGCCTGGGGGAAGCTTCACCAGCAGTAATACGGGATTTACCTAGGCGCGACTATTCACTTCGCGGCGGGCTTGTCGCTCTCAGCGAAGAATGCCAGCACACGCCGCTTCGCGTCTTCCCGTGCGGCCGGGTTGGGTGCGGTGGTGGCGCCACCGCCGGCACGAACGCCATTGGGCACATCCGCGCGTACGCGGGCCTTGGTCAGCGCCGGGTTATCGAAGTCGTGGTAAGTATCCGGGTAGGTGACGATTTGCATGGGCTCGTGGCGCGCCTCGGCAGCAGCGGCCAGCACCTTGCAGGGGGCGGCCGGGGTCCAGTCGTCGGCTTCGCCGATCAGCAGCAGCAACGGGGCATAAGGATGGAAATCCGCAGATTTCTTGGCCCTGGTGGTGCAGCCGGGATAAAACGACACGGCGGCGCGAAAGCCCGCCATTTTTTCAGGGGCCTTGGTGATGGTGTCCAGGGTCACGCCGCCGCCGTGCGACCAGCCCAGCAACACCACGCGCCCGGCATCCACGCCCGGCTGGGCGCGCAGCCATTCCAGCGCGGCGTAGGCGTCGCCCACACGCTGGGATTCCTTGAGCGTGCGATTGGCGAATTTGACCGTGCAGATTTCCCTGATACCGCGCGACGTAAAGCTATCCAGCATCAGGGCGACGTAACCGTGTTCGGCAAAATACTCGCCCCACATCTTGTGGCGCGCGTTGAGGCCGCCTTCTTTGGCGTAGGCGCCGCCGCAACCGTGCAGCATGATGACGGCGGGGCGCAAGACTTCCGTCTTGCCGGCCTCCTTGGCTGCGCCTTTATTCTCGGCCTTGCTCTCTGCCTTGGCCTCGACCTTGGGCCGGAACAAAAAGCCGACCACGGGCTCGGGAGAGTCCGAGCGGCCGGCCTGGGGAATGGAGACCTTTTCCGGCTCGGCGGCGCCAATTGCAAACGCAGAGGTCGCGATCAGCGCCAGCATCCACTTGGTGATCGATCGAATCATAAATACTTCAAAACACTCGCGACAGTGCCATTGTACGAAGAATTACCAGCTTGAGTCACTCCTCATACTCGTAGCGGAAGGTCCCGGGCGGCAACATCAGTTTTGACACCGGCTTTCCCGGTTCGATCAATACCGCGTCGACGGGCGCGGCGTCCTTGCCGTCGCTTTCGTAAAAAGCATAGATCAATCGGCGCTTGCCGGCGGGCAGCAGGTCGGCGGGGATATCCAGCGGCTTGCGACCGGCCAGCGATTGCAACCAGGCAGCGCGGCCGTCGACCCGGGACACCGGTGGGTGGATGACCTGGAAATCAAAGGCACCGGGGGGCTGATTGAATAGCGCGTACATGCCATCCTTCTTTTTCAAGACAAAGGCGGCCTTCTCGCCGTGCCTCGCCACCGCGGCCTTGTACAGCGCGTTGCCGGCATTCAACTCGCTTCGTTCATACATTTCCGCCTGGTCAATACACAGCGGATCAATGCCGGTGAGCTTGCCGAGTTGCATCGCCATCCACTCCATGCTGCCGCCAATCCCGGGCATAGGCGCTTTGGCGGCGTGTGAGTAGCCGACATAAATAAAAGTTTTTTCCTTCGGCTCCTTGGCAAAAATGCTCTCCACCAGATTTTTTGCCTCGCCGCGCTCGCGGGCCAGCATGCGCTCCTGGGCTGGCAACCCCTCATCGCTGCTGTAGTGTTCGTACGGAACCAGTTTCCAGCCGGCCGCTTTGGCCTCGTGCAGGAACTGCGAAAAGACCGGCTCCCGGCTGTAATAGCCGGAATTGATTTTCACGTAACCGGCGGCGAGTGGAGGGTCCTCGACCGTGGAAAGTGTCTCGGCCGCCAGAGTCGTATAACCAATTTTCCGCAACTCGCGCGCCAGCTTGATGGCGAATGCCCGGTGCATCGGCACATGGTGCGCCTCGTTCAGTATGACGACCTGCCGATGTTCCGCCGCCGCGACAATGGTGGCGATGGCGTCCTCGGCACGAGATTCATCGATGGCCTTCGCATCTTCCGGCGAAATGCCGCTATTGGTATTTCCGGAAAAAAAATCCATGGCGCTCAGCGCCCCGGCATCATCACCTGCAAAGGCGCGATACGTCGCCAAAAACTGGAAGGCGCTGGAATTTTTAATCAAAATGGCGCGCCGGTCCTTGGTGCTCAAGGCCGGATCGCGTAAAGCCGTCATTGCCGGCTCCAGCTTGGTTTCGGTTTCCTTCAAGTCCGCCAGATAGTGGATCTTCTTTTCTTTTGTTGGGATATCCGGGGTCTCAGCGACAACCGCTTCGCCCGCGCAAGAGCAGGCAATCGCCAGGATCAGCCAAATTCCCCGCATTCTGATCGTCATCATTTCCAAATATCCCTAAGGCCGGGCCTGAAGACTACCAAATATTGCGTCGCCTGTCCCACTCCGTACGAGGGGGCGACGGGTTGCAACGGGTATCGAATCCAGATACCGCTGGCATCGCTCTTCGATTCCACACTCTTTTCAGGTTGAAGCATTTTTCCGGCAAGGCAGACTTTCGCCGCGGGCATGTGCCCGCATGCAAGGATTCATCGATGAAGAAGACCCTGATTGCTCTGTGCGCAGCCGGCGTATCGCTGACCGGCTGCTATGTCATTCCTCTGGATCATGCCGGCAGGCCCGGGCAGGCCGCGTATGCGCCGGTGCCGGTGCTGCCACCCGCACCCTCACACATCAATCTGATCGCCAAGCTGTACCCGGCCAATGACTCCGCAGCCTCTTTCGGCGTGCTGCTCGGCAATGTCACCAATAATCTGGACGGCCACGGCACGTTTTCCATCAACATCGGCGGCGAGACCATGACGGGGGACGCCACGCGGTTATCGCCCGGCTCCTCGCAAGGGCAGGCCAGCGCCGCTGGCGGACGCGGCAGCTACCTGCGCTGCAACTACTCCATGAATAACTCCAGCCAGGGCTCGGGCGAGTGCACGCATTCCAGCGGCGCGCGCTTCACCATGCACCTCAGCAGTTAAAGAATTACCTGCCGGGCTCGTTTTAGTTTAACTGCCCAGGAACATCCGGTACGCTGGGTTACGGCTCTCATCGACGTACTCGTAGCCCAGCGTTTTCAGGAATTTTCTGAAGCCGGCGCGTTCGTTATCGGGCACTTGCAGGCCGACCAGGATGCGGCCCACGTCCGCACCGTGATTGCGATAGTGGAACAGGCTGATGTTCCAGTTCGGGCTCATGCTGGTCAGAAATTTCATCAGCGCGCCCGGCCGCTCGGGAAACTCGAAGCGGAAAATGCTTTCGTCCTTGGCCAAGGGAGAGCGACCACCAACCAGATGGCGCACGTGCAGCTTGGCCATTTCGTCATCGCTCAGATCAATGGTCTTGAAGCCGTTGCGACCGAAATGGGCGACCAACTTTTTTGCCTCGTCACGCCCCCTGATTTGCACACCCACAAACACATGCGCCACCTTGGCGTCGGCGATACGGTAATTGAACTCGGTGACGTTACGCGGGCCGATCAGTTCGCAAAAACGGCGGAAGCTGCCGCGCACTTCAGGCACTGTTACCGCCAGCAGGGCCTCGTGATGCTCGCCGACCTCGGCGCGCTCGGCCACAAAGCGCAGCCGGTCGAAATTCATATTGGCGCCGCAGCAAATGGCGACGAAAGTTTTGCCCTTGACCTTCTCGCGCTCCACGTAACGCTTGATGCCGGCCAGCGCCAGGCCGCCCGACGGCTCCATGATGGCGCGCGTATCCTGGAAGATGTCTTTCACGGCCGCGCAGATTTCATCGGTATCGACCAGCACCACTTCATCAACCAGTTTTTGCGCAAGGCGAAAAGTCTCGGCGCCTACCTGCTTCACGGCCACACCGTCGGCAAACAGATTTACGTGTGCAAGCGTTACGCGCTTTTTGGCCTTCAGCGATTGGTACATGGCGTTGGAGTCAACCGGCTCCACGCCGATGATTTTGGTCGAAGGCGATAGTGCTTTGATGTAGGCCGCGATGCCGGCAATCAAACCACCGCCACCCACGGGCACGAACACCGCGTCGATGGGATGCTGGTGCTGACGCAGGATTTCCATACCGATAGTGCCCTGGCCGGCAATGACCAG
>JACXTT010003523.1_pt1 | contig 24027 bp, 26 predicted proteins | sample 9270951 | NCBI WGS metagenome assembly JACXTT01 (sample SAMN15532306, study PRJNA645909) | rock metagenome | isolation source: weathered quartz diorite | place: Puerto Rico | collected 2017-06-21
AAGTTGTCGAGCTTGGATCGACCGACGAGGTCTCGTGGTAGATCGCCATCTTGATGGTGCCGCCTTCGGAAATCTGCGGACGCACTTTCAGGGTCAGGCCCACATCGCGGCGGTCAATCGTCTGGAAGGGATTGGCATTGGTGCCGCCGCCCGAGGTAGTGAACTGGCCGCTGATGATCGGCACGTTCTGGCCGACCTTCATGGTGGCGAGGTCGTTATCGAGCGTGAACAGGGTCGGCGTCGACAGGATATTGGCATTGCCCTCTGATTCCATGGCATGGGCCAGCGCGCCCAGGCCCAGCATGCCATTGATTTGCTTGAACACGCCAACGGTAAAGCCCGTGCCCGGTGCAAACGGCTTGGCGCTGGCCGTGCCCGCGCTGGCTGCTGCCGTGGCCAGGTTGACCAGGTTATTGTTGGCGCCGCCGCCGGCAAAGCTGGTGCCGCCGCCAATGCGATATTTGCTCTTGTCGTCGCCGGACAGGCCCAGCCACTGGATGCCGAATTCGGAGGCCTTGTCGGAGGAGACTTCGACGATCAGCGATTCGATATACACCTGGGCGCGGCGCACGTCGAGCTGGTCGATCACAGCGCGCAGGTTGCGGTAGACCGTTTCATTGGCGGTGATGATCAGGGTATTGGTCGCCGCGTCAGCCTGGATGAAACCGGCGCCGCTGGCGCCTTGCGTCGTTTGCTGCTGGTTGGTGCCCGCCGTGGACGCTTGCTGCAATTGCTGTTGCTGGTTGCTGCTGCCTTGCGCCATACCGGTCGGCACGCTGCCACCAGCCGTGCCCGAAGGCGACTGCGGCAGTGGCGAAGCATCCGAGGACATGACGGCGCGCAGCGTCCCCGCCAGCTTCACTGCGTCGGCATTCTTCAGGTAGACCACATGCACATTGCCAGCCTGTGAAGTGGGCTGGTCCAGCTTCTCGATCAGCGCGCGTGCCAACACAGAACGGGCTGGCGTCGGCGCACGCAGCACGATGGAGTTGCTACGCGGGTCAGCCTGGATCGTGATGCGCCCCGAGTCGCCGCCCGGCGTGGGGATCAGCAGTTTGTCGAGCAGTGCGGCCAGGTCCGAGGCGATGGCATGCTTGACGGGGATCACGTCGATATCGGCCGCCACTGGCGCGTCCAGTGCAGCGATGATCTTCGAGATCCGCTTCAAGTTGTCGGCATAGTCGGTGATGATCAGGCTGTTGTTGCCCGTGTTGGCCGTGATCGAGTTGTTTGGCGAGATCAGGGGACGCAGCACCGCGGTCAGGTTGGTGGCCGACTCATAGGCCAGGTGGAACACCTGGGTGGCCACCTGGTCGCCCTTGGCGCTTGGCGCACCGACGCCGACCAGGGTGGGGCTGGACTGCAGCTTGGCTTCTGTCTCCGGCACCACCTTGGCATAGCCGTCGGCGACGACCACTGCAAAGCCCTGCAGGCGCAGGGCCGAGGTGAGCAAGCTGAAGGCCTGGGACTTGGTGATCGCTTTTTCCGAGCTCAGCGTCAGCGTGCCTTTCACGCGCGGGTCGATGATGAAGGTCGTGCCCGTGTAATGGCCGACGGCCTTGATGACCGATTCGATATCGGCGCCGACAAAGCTGAAGGCGGCCACGTCGGCAGCGCCCTTGGCCTCCTTGGCGTCCTGCGCCCATGCGGGGGCCGCCTGGACCGAGCAGCACAGCAGGGCGCTGGCAACGGCGCGGCGCAGGGCCGGGGATGGGAATGCACTGGTCGATGTGTTTTTCATTATCTGAACTCTAAGGCAATAATATTCTTGTCCCGCTCGATGCGGCGCTGGCCCAGCATATTCAATAGATTGAGCAGCTTGTCGTCATACCCGTCGGCCGCCTGAGCGTTGCCGGAAAACCGCAGGCGCCCGTTTTCAATTGCTCCCCTACCGTCCAACATCAGGGGACCGCGCACGGTCACCAAATTCAGTGTCGCCTGCGCACCGCGCCAGTCCATCGCCAGCTCATAGGAGCCCAGCGGCTTAAGCGGCGACAGGCGCGAGCTGATGTCCGTCATCTTCAAGGCCGTATGGCCATTGACCGACACCATACTGCCCTGGCGTTCCATCGACAGCACCGTCCACGACAGGGTCATGCTGCCGCTGGGTGCCACCGTATTGAGGGGGGCGCCCAAGCCGGCCAGGTTCTCCGCCGGCAGCACGATGGCCGCCGGGCTGAGCTGCCATTGCGACCAGTTGCCGCGCACATCCACGGGCTGGCTCAATGCCTCCGCATTCTCCAGCCGCAGGTCCACCTGGCCCAGCAGCGCCAGCGGCGACACGCGCCAGCTGAAGCGCCCGGGCAGCAGGGGCGTGACCGCCCCAGTCGGGCTGGCCGCCCCGCCCACAAAGGCAGAGCCGCGCCACAGCGTACCCTGCGCATCCCCCAGCGTCAATCGACCATCGGTCTGCTTTTCCAAAGCCTGGCCCAATAGGGAGGCCGGAAGGAAAGCCAGCAGGGTCACTGCCATCGTCAGCAGGACCGCCAGCGACCACAACAGGGCACGCTTCATCGGGCTCCCGGGTTGGCCTGGCGCAAGGTCAGCACGGCGTCCACCTGGCCGGCGTCATTGACGGCCGTGACGGTGGCGTCCTGGACGGCAATGCGGCTTTCACGTTGCTGCGTGTCCAGCCAATTGACCAGGTTGGCAAAATTGGCGTCCTTCAGTTGCACTTTGGCATAGTCCCCCACCATCGACAGCGACACGGGCGCCATCGAACGGGCGGTCAGGCTGGCCGTCAGGGACTCCTTGCTCATTGGCAGCAGCTTGGCGACCGGCTGGTTGGCCAGTTGGGCCGCTTCCACCGCCAGCGCCTGCATCTGCGCCGCCTCCTGGCGCAGCCGCGGCAAGTCCTTGTTCAGTTGACTGCGGCCATTCAATGCCGGGGCAATTGCGACCGAATACAGCAGCGCCAGTACAACCACACCAGCGCCCACGCCAAGGAATCGGCGCTCCTGCTCCGTCCGTGCATTCCAGGCCAGCAAAGCCTGCTGTTTGACTTGGGTCAATGTGCTCATTGTTTATCCTTGCTGGCAGACTTGCTGCGGACGAGCCAGATATTGCCTGGCGACTCAGTCAGCGCCAGGCCGCGCTGGGCCAGGCTGCCTTGCAATTGCGCCAGGGCCGACGGGTTGTTCCAGTCCGGCTTGAGTTTGATGGTCAGGGCACGGTCACGGTAGTCGAGCGAGGCGATGGCCGGTGCTTGGCCCAGGGCTCGCGCCGCTTCACCGAAAGCAGCCGCAATGGCGATGAATTCATCGGCAGCCTGCTGGCCGCCGTTGGCCTTGGCCGCCGCCACATTCCTCTGCATTTGCAACAGCGGATCCTGGATCGGTTCTTTCGGATAGGCTGCCTTAAACGATTGCAGCATGCCCTGGCGGACGGTATCGGCCTCGCGCTTCAGGCGCAGCCATTCAATATTGATGGCCGCCAGGTTAACCAACACAGCCAGCGCCGCAATGCGCAGCGGCCAGCGCCATTGCGCCAGGTCGCGAGCGCGGCTGCCGCCGCCCTGGATGCCACTGACCAGATCCAGCGCCGTGGTTTTGGAGCCGGCGATCCAGTGGTTCCAGTGATCCGCCTCAATAGTGACGGCAGGCGTCGCCGATGCAGCCAGGGAACGGTATTGCTCCAGTTGACTTGCCGGCACATACAGGGACAGGGGCATATCGCCGGCCATTGCGCGCACCGTGTGCAGGGCAATGGCTGGCTCTGCCGTCATCAGCAGGCCCATGCCCTCGTGCAGGGACTGGCGGACAGTCAATTCATTGCTGCCAACAGCAGCCGTCACATTACCGGGCAAAACGGGCAGGCACAGCTGGGCGGGCACGGAGGAGACGCTGCGCGCACCCATGGCCAGCACATGCTTGACGATGCCTTCCAGCCAGGCGCGCTGCACCACCGCCACAGTACGCATGCCGTCGGAGGACTGGGCAGGAGCGGCCACCAGCACGCAATCGGCCGGGTCGGCCAGCAGCTGGTCTTCCACCAGGCTGGGCAATGCTGCCTTCAGTCGCGCGGCCGACAGCGGTGGTACAGCCACATGCAACAGCGTCACATCGCTGGCGGCGACCAGCAACACCACCTTGCGGCAGGACTCGACCAAGTCTTTCATCCCGGCCAGCGCGCCGGCGCCCTGCTGCAGCAAGGCACCGCCATCTGCCACGAGGGCAAACTGGCACTGGGCACCGTCTTGCTCAGCCTTGGCCGGATGGCGAATGTAAAGGGTTGTCAAAGGATCTCGCTTTCGTTCTTAATTTTGCCGTATCCATACGATGCGGGTTTGCCCGCCGGACTCGTTCTTGCGATTCATCAATGCTTCGGAGTCCAATGATGCACGATCCAACCTGACCTGGCTCAAAACCAGGAAATAAGAGCTCTTCACTTCCACCATGCCATCGACCCAGGTTTTATTGCTTCCTGCGGCGCCCTTGAAATCTCCTTCATCCCGGAAATACGCCTGCTTGCGCCGCGCCACCAGGGTATTCGCCTCAGTCAGTGACAGGTCGGGCGACAAACTGGCCAGCACTTCTGCCGGCGCCGTATTCACATTCACTTTCGTCACTTCTGGCAAGAAGATCACAAATTCCTTCAATTTCGCCAGGATCTCCGGCGTCACGCCGGGAACGACCAGCAAATCATCGACTTGCATCATCTCGATCGGGCCAGTTGCATTGGACTTCTTGCTCTGCGGACCGACCATGGGCGTTCCCGCAACAAGGGGGGGCGATTGCGTCGCCGCCACTGCCTGCGCGATCCGCATGGCCAGGCCCGCATCGAGCTGCAGGTGCAGCAGCAGTCGCTGGAGCATGCCCACTTGTTCCGGCTTGATGAGGCGATCTGCCGACAAATTGCCCAGATTGTAGCGCGATTGGGCATCAATCATGTGGCCGGAGACGGTCGCGTCAAAACTCTCACCTTCGACCCGCTCGCGCTCGATGTACTGGTCCAGCCGGGTCTCGGCCACTGGGGTGGCCCAGATGCCGTCTAGGGTCGTTTGGGACGTGAAGTTGGCGTCCTGTTGCAGCACCAGGCGGCTGAAGTCAAGGGCGCCCAGCAAAATCCACTTGGTCTGCAAGTGCAGGCGCTGGTTTTCCATCGACCGCACCTGCACTTGCTGCTGCCAGAACAGACTAGCGACGATGGCGACGGCCAGGGTCGTCAGCAACAAGGCGGTGACCACGGCAACGCCACGCTGGCGCCGTCTACCAGTGAGGTAGTCCCGTGCTCGCTGGCGCGCTGCAAGCGCTTGGTGTACAGCTGCTGGGCGCCCAGGGCGGCGCAGCATCGGCAGGCTCTCCATCACATGCCTCCTAACAAAAAGGCTTTGCTCATACTGGTTTCCTGGCCGGCCACGCCGAGGGCGACTTCCAGCCCGGTAGGCGCCGTCCGCACCAGGGGACCGGGGCCGGCCGATGCGCTTACCTTCCAGCCGTTGTCCCACACCCGGATCACCATCGCCTGCACACCCGTTTGTAGCGCCACTGCGGTGCTGGTGTCGACATTGCTGACGGCGGCCTGCCACAGGACGTCGAGCTGCTGCAGCTCGCGCGTATTGGTCGACTCGCGCCGTGTCAGCACGCCGTTCTTCACGCGGTAGGTCACCACTTGCAGGCGTGTCGGCTCACCGTCCACGAACACCGTGCGCACCAGGCTCAAATGATCGGGTTCCGTGACAAGGAAAGGACGCGTGCCCATCGTGGCTGGATCGACCATATGCTCGCAGTCGCTCTGCATCTGGGCAAAGGCCAGCTGCATGCCGCGCGTCGTTTCCATCTGCACCGTCAAGGTGGCGCGGGCGCGCAGGATGCCGTCCAGCCCGCGCCAGCCCAGCACGGCGACGATAGCGAGGATGCTGATGGCCACCAGAAGCTCAACGAGCGTAAAGGCGTGCTGGCGCAAAGGCACCGCGCGGCGACGGCACAAAGCGCTGCCAATGCGAAGGCGGGCGGTGTCGGTGCGAAGGCGGGTCGAGCTCATCATTGTCCGTTCATCACCAGTTGCACCAGCTTGATGATGCGGCGGCCCGGGTTCTCCAGGTCCATCACCGACACCTCCACACGGCGCATGCGCGGGTTCGGCGTCGCCAGCACTTCTTCCTCGCACAACAAATGCAGGTCGCCCTGCGGGCAGTCGAAGGAGCGCTTGCCGATGGCAGGGAATTCATGCGCCAGGCGCACCTGCACCAGGCGGTTTTCGGCCGACCAGGTGGCCATCATGGTTTGGCGCATGCCCGTGCTGTTGGCGGTCAGGCTGGCCACTGCGCGCAGCGACGCACCCAGCGCCGTGCCGACGATGACGAGCGCCACCAGCACTTCGAGCAAAGTGAACCCCCGTTGCGACCAAGCGCGCGCCCGCTGCAACGAGGAGACGCCGCGCTTGACTGGACTTAATGTGCGTTGAGGTGTCACGCTGTCATTCAACAATGAAGTGGCCAATGCCATCGGCACGGATGGTGACGGCATCGTCACCCGTGGCCATGGTCAGCACAAAGGGTTTGTCAACCGGCTCGCGACCGAAGGTGATGCGCAAGGGGCCGGGCGCGCCGCCAAAACCGACAGCCCCTGCCGTAGGTGGGTCCAGGGTCATGGTGATGGGCGGATTTTTGTAGGGACGCTCACGCAGCATGTCGTCCTGAGACAAGGGGACCCAGCTGTTCTCATTGCGCACAAGGAAGCGGTAGCGATCTTGTTCCGCTTCAAAGGCCACCAGGCGGTTGCGCACGATGGCTTCATCACGCGCCAGTTGCAGCAACAGGGCAATGCGCCGGGCTTCATCCTGCAGGTTTTTCTGCGGATTGGGAATGGCGTTCAGCGACACCAAGCCCAGGGTGATGCCGATGATGACCATGACAACCATGATCTCGACCAGCGTAAAGCCGCGCGCCCGGCGCACTGCCAGGCTGGCTGGCTGTGATGACTGCCCTTGCGCTGTGATCGTCATCCCGGATCCTGGCATCGATTCAAGTCCCGGCACGGCCCCCGCCTGTCAAGCGGGGCGTGCCTGCGGTATCAATTGTCCCAGGAGCCGATATCGGCGTCTTCACCGGTCCCGCCAGGCTGGCCATCGGCACCGAGCGAGAAGATGTCCACCTCGCCGTGCAGGCCCGGCGACATGTACTGGTAAGGATTGCCCCAGGGGTCTTTAGGCAGCTTTTCGACATAGCCACCCGCCTTCCAGCCATTGGCAGCAGGGCCATTGGTGGGTTTGGTCACCAGTGCGGCCAGGCCTTGCTCGGTGGTGGGGTAGCGCTGGTTGTCGAGCTTGTAGAGCTTGATGGCCGACATCAGCGAAGCGATATCCGTCTTGGCAGCGGTCACGCGCGACTCGCCCGTGCGGCCCAGCAGCTTTGGCACGACCAGGGCACCCAGGATGCCGATGATGACCACCACGACCATGATCTCCACCAGGGTAAAACCGCGCTGGCGCAAGGACTGTTTCTTTGCAGTATGCATAATCTCTTCTGTATCAGTAAAAAGCGGCCAACGCAGTGGCCATCACTCCGGAGTATAAGGCCGAAACGCCCCAACGCCAAAAGCAGCGCGAAGGCCTTCCTGCCCGTGAACTTACTTGTTCTCAACCATGCGAAGCACCGGCGCCTGGTTGACAAATGGCGCGATCCCCAAGGACTTGTGGACCTCGGCCGGAATCACCAGCATGCCGCGCGTAATCACGGCTGCGACTTTGCGGACATCACCGATCTGCTTGGTCGGGTCGCCATCGACCAGCACCAGGTCGGCCAGCTTGCCCGGCGTGATGCTGCCGCGTTCGTTGGTGGTGCGCGTGTAGATGGCACCATTCTTGGTTGCTACCTGCAGGGCCTGGGCCGGTGTCAGGCCAGCTTTGACGAGGAATTCCAGTTCCGCCTGCAGCGTGAAGCCGGCCAGCTCGTCCGTGCCCGCCACGATGGGCACACCCGCCTTGTACAGGGTGCCGACAAAGGCCACCATCTTGGCGTAGGACTGTTCATAGCGCTTCAGCGTGGCAGCGTCGTCAATCTTCATCGTGCCGACGTAGAAGCCGCGCTTGACGTCGGGCGGCATATGGTCCGCGATCGCTGCAAACGGCTCATTCATATCGCCGTCTTTTTGCTTGAGGAAGGCAAAGGTGGCCATGGTCGGGTCAATGGCGATCTTATTTTTCTTCAAGCGCTCGACGAAGTTCTTCACCGCGGGGGAATTCATGTCCAGGGACGCCACTTTTTCGGACGGCAGGATGAAGCGCTCCAGGGTGCGCGTTTCCGTTTGCGGCGTGGCCAGGAAATTCAACATCACCTGGTTGATGTGCTGGATTTCGTCGTAACCGGCGTCGAGCGCTTCAAAGGCGCGCAGGCCGGCCGGGATGTGGCCGGACACGCGCATACCGCGCGAGTGGGCGTAGGCCACCGTCTCTTTAAGGATCGCCTTAGGGAAAGAGTTGTAAATCTTCAGCTGGGGATAGCCATGCTCGGCGTACCAGTCGATGGCGTTCTTGGCACCGGCGAGGTCCTTGATGGTGAAGCCATTGTTGGCTGCGTAAGGGCTCTCGCCTTCGAGGAAGCCGGCCGGCACCACTTGTGGGCCCAGCAACTTGCCCTCGGTCGTCTCGTCCAGCATCTGCTGCAGCTGGGTATTGTCATTGCCCATATCGCGCACGCTGGTGACGCCGGCGGCGATATTGAGGCCGCCTTCCCAACGGCTCACATGGCCGTGCATGTCGAACAGGCCAGGCAGCATGATGCGGCCGGCCGCGTCGATCTCGCCATGGGGACCGCTGGCGGGCGAACCGGCTGGCAGCACCAGGGTAATGCGGTCGCGCAGCACGTACACGTCGGACAGCGCGCCCACGGTGGCTTTGTCGCTGTCAAAAATGCGGGCATTGCGCACCACGGTCAGGCCCGGCAAGGGATGCTGCAGGGACTTGGCCAGGTCCACCAGCATGGCGCTCTCGGCCTTTTTCTGGTGCTCGGCCAGCATGTCGCTATTGCCTTGCCAGCCTTCTTCGATGAAGGTGTCGTTGCCTGGATGGATGGCGGCAAACAGGCGCGGCTTGGCGCCCGTCGTGGCCCAATAGAAGCTGGGCGACAGGCCCAGGCCCGTCTGGGCCAGCAATTGAACGGTTTGCTTGCTGGTGCCATTGCTCACTTCAACGGTGTCGAGCACGCGCTGGGTCAGCGAGCCGGACGGCAGCAGGGGCAGCTTGCCATCGGCGCGGGCAGCCAGCGCGGAAATGCTTGCCGAAACGACTTCGTAGGAACTGTTGAGCGGCACGTACATGGCACCATTGGCCAGGTTCTTGCTGCCCCCTTCCGAGGTCGACTTCCACATGGCGACATCGCCCTTGCGCTCGAATTTTTCATTGACGACGGCGCCGAAGGTGGAGTTGCCCGTCACCGTGTAATCGATGAAGCTGCCATCTTGGCCGATGTGCATCGTTTCCTTCAGCTCAGGACCGCGGCCATTGTTCTTGAAGATGAAGCGCACGTTGATGGTGCCGTCGTCCATGCGCTCAACGACCTGCTCGCCAGCTTTCTTGCCACCGTCAACGAACATCAGGAAGCGGGTGGTTTCGGTAGCCGCCTGGGCTGGGGTGGCAAATGCGCCGGACAGGGCCAGCGCCATCGCGGTCGCTGCAAACATCTTGCTCATGCAAAGTCTCCTGAAGGGTAACGGGTGAGAATAATTGTTATGGGTGTAAAGAAGTAGTGGAATTTTGTAAGCAAATGCTCGGCATCGTGGCCCGCCTGCCTAGCGGGCTGGCCGGGCGCAGACCGGGCAATCGGGGCTGCGCGCCACGCCAATACTGGTCCATTCCATGCTGCGTCCATCGAGCAGCAACAGGCGTCCGGCCAATGAGGTGCCGGTGCCGATCAGCAGTTTCATGGCCTCCGCCGCCTGCATGGCGCCGATGACCCCGACCAGGGGCGCAAACACGCCCATGGTGCTGCAGGCGACATCTTCAAACGGCTGGTCCTGGGGGAACAGGCAGCTATAGCAGGGTGAAGTCGCGCTACGCGGATCAAACACACTGATCTGGCCGTCAAAGCGGATCACGGCGCCGGACACCAGCGGCACCTTGTGCTCGAAGCAAGCGCGGTTGACGGCGTGGCGGGTCTTGAAATTGTCGCTGCAGTCGAGCACGACGGAATGCGCCTTGACCAGTTCAGCAAGACGGGCATCGTCGGCGCGCTCGCACAGGGCGGTCACTTCAATACCAGGATTGATCTGGAGCAGGGTCTCGCGGGCGGACTGCGCCTTGGGCTGGCCCACGCGGGCGCTGGTGTGCACGATCTGGCGCTGCAAGTTGGTCAGGTCGACCGTGTCATGGTCGACCAGGGTAATGCGGCCGACACCCGCCGAAGCCAGGTACATGGCGGCGGGCGAACCCAGGCCACCGGCACCGATGATCAAGGCCGAGCCGTCAAGCAATGCCTGCTGGCCTTCAATGCCCACTTCATCGAGGAGGATATGGCGCGAGTAGCGCAGCAGCTGATCGTCGTTCATCGGGTGCGGCGCTGGGAAGGCGGCATTATTTCTTGGTGGCGTTGGCCTTGCCAACTTCCTTATCGGTGCGCGGTTCCGCTTTGGCGGCCGGTTCCACCGTGGCCGCTTCCTTGCTGGCGCCGCGCTCCGCTTTGACCACATCCGTGTTCAGGCCATGTTCGGTTTTGGACAGCTTGACCGGCAGGCCTTTGAAGTGGTTCAGCGCCTGCGCCAGCTGGAAGTCGTCCTTGCCGCCAAATTCCTGCGGTTTGCGGTTCTTCACCAGGGCGGCCACGCGTTGCTCTTCTTCCAGTTCATCGCGGCGCGCCTTGCCGGTGACTTCCGGGTCCTTGCCTTCGCCAGCCAGGTGGCGTTCCAGGTCGGCCTCATGCACATTCGGATTGAGTTCGCCTTCGGCGCTGTCGTCCACAGCCAGGTCAGGCACGATGCCCTTGGCCTGGATGGGGCGGCCGTGCGGCGTGTAGTAGCGGGCCGTGGTCAGCTTGACGGCTGTTTCGCCGCCGAGCTCGCGCAGGGTCTGCACCGAGCCTTTGCCAAAAGTCTGGCCGCCCATAATGATGGCGCGCTTGTAGTCCTGCAGGGCGCCGGCGACGATTTCGGAGGCCGAGGCCGAACCCGTGTTGACCAGCACCACCATGGGCACCGTCTTGTAGATGGCAGGCAGCTTGGCCAGCACATCGCCATTACCGCGGCCCGCATAGAATTCGCGGCGGCCGTAGAACACCTGCTTTGCTTCCATCATCTGGCCATTGGTCGAGACGATCTCCGCATCCTTGGGTAGGAAGGCGGCCGACACGCCGATGGCGCCGGGCAGCACGCCGCCCGGGTCATTGCGCAGGTCCAGCACCAGGCCTTTCATTTTCGGCTCTTGCGCGGCCAGGGCGGTGAGCTTTTTGGCCATGTCTTCAACGGTCAGTTCCTGGAACTGGTTGATGCGCAGCCAAGCATAACCAGGCTCAATGATCTTGCCTTTGACGCTTTGTACTTTGATCTCGTCGCGCACGATGGGCACGACCCAGGGCTTAGGGTCGCCCTTGCGCGCAATAGTCAGCGCGATCTTGGTGTGCGGCTCGCCGCGCATCTTCTTGATGGCTTCGTCGAGCGAGAAGCCTTTGATGGGCGTGCCGTCGATGCGGGTGATCAAGTCACCGGCCTTGATGCCCGCCTTGAAGGCGGGCGAATCCTCGATTGGCGACACCACTTTGACGTAGCCGTCTTCCAGCGCCACTTCGATCCCGATGCCGACAAACTTGCCCTGCATGCTTTCCTTCATCTCGCGGTAGGCTTTTTTGTCGAGGTAGGCGGAATGGGGGTCGAGCGCGGCGACCATGCCGGAAATGGCTTCGGACAAGAGTTTGCGGTCCTCGACCGGTTCCACATAGTCGGTCTTGATGAGGCTGTAGACGTCGGCCAGCTGGCGCAGCTCATCGAGCGGCAGGGGCGAGCCGGACGAGCGTTGCGCCACCGCCGAGAACTGCAGCGAGGCCGCCACGCCAGCCACCATGCCAATGCCTACCAGGCCGATACTCTTGAATTTCATGCTTGTGATCGTCGTTTTAAGGGAACTTGACCCAGCTTGCCGGATCAAAGGGGGCGCCAAAGTGGCGCAGCTCAAAGTATAGCCCCGGATCAGGGATATTACCCGTGTTTCCTGAGGTGGCAATTGATTCGCCTGCCTTGACAGCGTCACCTTTCTGCTTGAGCAGCGATTCATTGTTGCAGTAAACGCTCCAGTAACCGTCGGAGTGGTCGACGATGATCAAGTTGCCCAGGCCGCGCATCCATTCAGCCGTGATGACCCGTCCCGCTGCCACGGCTTTCACGTCGCTTCCTTCAGGCGCACGCAGGAACACGCCTTTCCAGGAGACGCCCAGTTCGCGCTTGGCGCCGAATTTGTTGTTTGGCTTGGCATTGATTGGCGCCAACAAGTTGCCGCGCAGCTTGGCAAAGGCGCCACTGGCCAACACGGGCGCCAGTGAGATTTCTGGCCCGGCGGCCACGGCTGGCTCCGGTTTTTCCGGAACCGGCTTGCTACCGGGCTTGGCATTCTTTGCTTTCTCCTGGGCAATTCTCTGGCGTTCCGCCTTGTCCAGGGCCTCTTGCCTGGCCTTGGCGGCAGCCGCCTCCTGCTGCTCCTTGATCAGTTTGGCCAATTTGTTGACCAGGTCCGACAGGCGCTGTTCATCCCGTTCCAGGTTGCCCGCTTCCTTGCGCTGGGCTTCCAGCTTCTTGGACAGGCTGCCCATCAGCTCCTGGCGTTTTTTCTTTTCCTTCTCCAGCACGGCTTGTTGTTCGCGCTGTTCCTGGGCGATTTCTTCCAGCTCCGCCTTGGCGTTTTCCGTGTCGGCCTTGTTCGCTTCGACCTGGTCGAGGTTGTGGCGCAGCGCCGTGATCAACTTGGCCTGGGCCTGCGACACATAGGCCATCAGCTGCAGGTCGCGGTTAATGCGGTTGGGATTGTCGCCGGACAGCAGCAACTTGATGCGGTCCTCATTGCCGGCAACGTATTGTTCCTTGAGCAGGCTGGCCAGCTGCTTTTTCTGGGCTTCGATGGTGGCGGCCAGGCGCTGCTGGGCCGTACCCAGTTCCTGCAGTTTGGCATTGGTGGTGTTTTGCTCTACTGCCAGCTCGCGCAGGGCGCGCTTGGCGTCGGAAATGCCCGCTTCGGACGCGGCCAAGGCGTCGGCGGCATGTTCTTTTTCGTTTTCCGTCTTGCCGATATCGCGCTTGAGGGCGCTCAACTTCTTGGCAATGTCGGCGCGCGCGTTTTCTGCAACGGCCTTTTGCTTGCTGCGCTCCGTCGGTTTGGCGGCATGGGCGCTGCCCGCCCCGAGAAGGCAAGCAGCAGCCAGAACGACGCGGGCTGCTGGCAGCCCACGGTACAACAACTTCATTACTTTGGATTGCAAACTTATTTCGCCTTACCCTGGTTGGCAACAGCCTTCATGGCTGCGGCGATGGCTTCCTGGTCGCCCAGGTAGTAGTGGCGGATCGGTTTCAAGTCGGCATCCAGTTCATAGACCAGGGGCTGGCCGTTGGGGATGTTCAGGCCCACGATGTCCGCATCGCTGATGCCATCCAGCATTTTGATGACGGCGCGCAGGCTGTTGCCGTGGGCCGAAATCAGGATCTGCTTGCCCGCCTTGATGGCCGGGGCAATTTCTTCATTCCAGGCTGGCAGCACACGGGCGACCGTGTCTTTCAGGCATTCGGTCAGCGGAATGCTGGCCTTGGGCAGGCCAGCATAGCGCGGGTCATGGAAGGACGTGCGCTCGTCGTTTTCGGCCAGGGCTGGCGGCGGCGTGTCATAGCTGCGGCGCCATACCAACACCTGCTCGTCGCCATACTTGGCGGCCGTTTCGCCCTTGTCCAGGCCTTGCAGGGCGCCGTAGTGGCGTTCATTGAGGCGCCAGTCATGCTTGATGGGCAGCCACATCAGGTCCATTTCGTCGAGCGTCAGCCACAGGGTACGGATGGCGCGCTTCATCACCGAGGTGTAGCACAGGTCAAAAGTAAAACCGGCATCCTTGAGCACCTGGCCGGCAGCTTTTGCTTCCGCCACGCCCTTGGGGGTCAAGTCAACATCGGTCCAGCCGGTAAAGCGGTTTTCGAGGTTCCACGTCGATTCACCGTGGCGCATGAATACAATTTTGTACATAGGAAAGGTCAGAGTGTTGAAAAAGGGGCGGTGCGGCATGAAATATGCAATCCAAGCTTCTATTTTATAATGCGCGCATTGACTTAAACCATTGGACCACCGTGAAATTCATTCTTGACCATCTTTTCGTCGTCGCCGTCGTCATCCTGTCCGGCGGCGCCCTGCTGTGGCCGCTGCTGTTCGCACGTGGCAAAAAGGCCTCGCCGCTGGAAGTGACCCAGCTGCTTAACCGCGGCAAGGCCACCATCGTCGATGTCAGCACCGAGCAGGAATTTGCCAACGGCCACCTGCGCGACGCCAAGAATATCCCAATGAAAGACCTCGCTTCCCGCATGGGCGAGCTCGACAAGTTCAAGGGCAAGCCCCTCATCGTTGTGTGCCAGACGGGCGCCCGCTCGGGGATGGCCGCCGCCAAACTGGCCGCAAGCGGTTTTGAGGACGCCGTCAGCCTCGATGGTGGCATTGCGGCATGGACCACGGCAGGCTTGCCAATTATCAAATAAGCAAGGAAGAATCTGCCATGACCCAACATGTTGTTCTTTATCACACCGCCATGTGCCCCTACTGCGTCCGTGCCGAGCGCCTGCTCGAAGCCAAGGGCGTGACCGATATTGAGAAAATCCGCGTCGATCTTGATCCAGAGCAACGCGTGATCATGATGGAAAAGACGGGCCGCCGCTCTGTGCCCCAAATCTATATCGGCGACACCCATGTGGGTGGCTTCGACGAGTTGTACGCCCTGGACCAGAAAGGCCAGCTGGATCCCTTGTTAAACGGCGCTTGAGCCATATATAGAGCCGGCCGACATTCCTATTGAATTGCAGGGGCATTTGATACAATTGCCCTTTTACCCCCCATTGAAAGCGTTCCATGTCTGACGAAAACCTGCAACCAGTATTCCAAATCCAACGCGTCTACCTGAAAGACATGTCGCTGGAACAACCAAATTCCCCAGCCATCTTCCTGGAAGCGGAAGTGCCACAGATCGAAGTTTCGCTCGACGTCGGCGCGGAAACCCTGGCAGAAGGCATTTTCGAATCGACCGTGACCATCACCGTGACCGCCAAGGTCAAGGACAAAGTGGCTTTCCTGGTCGAAGGCAAGCAAGGCGGCATCTTCGAGATCCGCAATATCCCAGCTGACCAAATGGATCCGCTGCTCGGTATCGGCTGCCCGAACATTGTTTACCCTTACCTGCGCGCCAACATCGCCGACGTGATCACCCGTGCTGGTTTCCCACCAGTGCACCTGGCTGAGATCAACTTCGAAGTGTTCTACCAGCAGCGCCTGCAAGCGATCGCCGAAGCACAAGCCAAGGCCGCCGCTGAAGCGCCTGCCGCAGCGAACTAAGAATCAGCAGTACCGCACGGGGGTGGAGGGGCGTACCGGCGCCTGTCCACCCTGGCGTGTTCCCGCCCCAAGGCCCAAGATGAACGCTATTCGCATAATCGCAGGCACCTTCCTCATGTTGCTGGCCAACGCCAGCCATGCATTCGACTTCAAAACAGTCGGCCCCGATCCCATCATCCTGTACGACGCCCCTTCGTTCAAAGGCAATAAGCTGTTTGTCGCCCCGCGCGGCATGCCAGTTGAGATCGTCCTTTCCTACGGCGTATGGGTCAAGGTGCGTGACGCCAATGGCGACATGGCCTGGACCGAAGCAAAGGGCCTGTCGGCCAAGCGCAATGTGGTGGTCAAGACGGCCAATGCCAAAGTTCGCGCCACAGCGGACGAGTCCGGTGCTACCCTGATGACTGCGGACAAAGGTGTCTTGCTGGAACTGGTGGACCCGCAAGCGGGCAACTGGATCAAGGTGCGGCACCGCGATGGCGCGACGGGCTTCATCAAGTCGGCCGATATTTGGGGCATTTGATCGACCTTGGCATGCAGGTTTCCTTGAACAATAACCAACGCAAGATTACTGTCCTGGGCGCTGGCGCCTGGGGCACGGCCGTCGCCATGGCATTGGCGGCGCGCAATGACGTCCTGATCTGGGGCCGCAATGCGCAGGCCATGGCCGACATGGCCGCCGCACGCGACAATATCCATTACCTGCCCGGTTATCCCCTGCCCGCCAATCTGAAGGTGACGGCGGACTTCGAGCAGGCGCTTTCCCATGTGGGAATGGGTCTGGATGCAAAGAACGCACCGCTATTGATCGCCGCCTGCCCCGTGGCCGGACTCCGTCCGTTGTTGCAGCAACTCAAAGGCCGGGACATTCCCAATATTGTCTGGCTGTGCAAGGGCTTTGAAGCTGGAACAGGCATGTTGCCGCACCAGGTCGTGCGCGAAGTGCTGGGCGATACCGTCCCAGGCGCTGCGCTGTCGGGCCCCTCGTTTGCCCAGGAAGTGGCGCGCGGCCTGCCTTGCGCACTGACGGTTGCTTCCTCGTCGAAGGCGCTGTGCGAATTGGTGGTGGCCGCTGTCCACGGCGGCAATATTCGTATCTACACGGCCGACGATGTCGTTGGCGTGGAAGTGGGTGGCGCAGTCAAGAACGTGCTGGCCATTGCCACTGGTGTGGCCGACGGCATGGGACTGGGTTTGAATGCCCGCGCGGCATTGATCACGCGTGGCCTCGCAGAAATCACCCGCCTCGGCAGTGCCCTGGGCGGCAATATGAGCACCTTCATGGGCCTGACGGGAATGGGCGACTTGATCCTGACCTGCACGGGCGACCTGTCGCGTAACCGCCGCGTCGGTACGGGCCTGGCCGAAGGCAAACCGCTCGATGTCATCGTGGCGGAACTGGGCCATGTGGCAGAAGGCGTGCCTTGCGCCAAAGCCGTGCGCGAGCTGGCCGCCAAGATGCACGTCGATATGCCAATCACCAATGCTGTGGCGCACGTATTGTTCGACGGCGGATCACCTAAGGCGATGGTGGCCAACCTGTTGGCGCGAGAGTCGCGCGACGAAGTGACCTAAGGCGGCGGGCGTGCCGGTGGGTAGGCGGTGCCTAACCACCCTACGAGTCGCTTCGGCCTTCTTATTCTTCGGCTGGCGTGTAGGGAATGCTGCGCATCCATTGGACCAGCGCGAAAGCATCCTTGTGTGCGCTGGCAACCTGCGCAACGAGCTTCTCTGGCGCCTTGACGTTGAGCTTAACGTCGATCCACACGAAATAGCTCTTGAGTTTCAGGTATTCGATGTGCTCATGCGCTGGATCGAATCCTTTTGGCGGGCGCTCCAGCTTGTGCTCAGGCTGGATATCACCAAAAGTCGCCTTCAGTGCCTTGTTCTTGAGGACTTTGCTAAAGCCAGCCGCATCATTGACGATGTGGGCGCGAATTGCTTTCAGGCGCGCCGGTGGCGGCAGGTACTCGCCGCAGCCAATGCACAGCATGCCTTGCTCATCAATGTGGAAGTAGTACACCGGGCCGCCCGCCTTGCTCGGGCGGCGCAGGTCGCTCGGCACAATTGCGGCGGAGAAGCGCGTCTTGTAGGGGCTCTTGTCATTCGAGAAGCGGATGTCGCGGTTGATGCGGAACATCGCCTTTTTGGGATCGCAGGCCGCGACCGCCTTGTCAAACTTGGTGATCTCTTTGATCAGCTCCGTCACGGTTTGCAAAAACTCTTCGCGCAAAATGTCGTAGCGCGGTTTGTTCATGATGAACCAGGGGCGGTTATTGTTGTCGACGAGTTCTTTCAGGTATTGGGTCAGGTCACGCAGGTGCATTGAAAAAGGCTTCCAAAGTGAGGATTCTCGGGATGGTGTTCCGGCAGCGCCGCACTAGCGTGCAGAAGGCCGCTTGCCCACGGTAACGTCGACCGTGGATTGTTTATTTTTGCGCAGCAGCGTCATTTTAGCCGTACTGGCGGGAGCCAGCTGGGCAATGAGGTTGACCATCTCGGTGGTGTCGTTGACTGGTTTGCCATCGACCGACAGCAAGATATCGCCCGGCCGGATGCCCGCCTTGTCGGCCGGGCCGTTGCGCACCACGCCCGCAATGATGGCGCCCTTCTGCTGGCCCAGGCCAAAGCTGTCAGCCAGCTCCGGCGTGATGTCTTGCGACTCGATGCCGATCCAGCCGCGCACCACATGGCCGGACTTGATGATTGATTCCATCACTTGCTTGGCGGTGGTAACGGGAATGGCAAACCCGATGCCGACCGAACCGCCCGTTTGCGAATAAATGGCTGAATTGATGCCCAGCAGGTTGCCATTGGCATCGACCAGGGCGCCGCCGGAATTGCCAAAGTTGATCGCGGCATCCGTCTGGATGAAGTTCTCGAAGTGGTTGATGTGCAAGTTATTGCGGCCAAGCGCGGAAATGATCCCCATTGTCACGGTCTGGCCAACGCCAAAGGGATTGCCGATGGCCAGCACCACATCGCCCACCCTGGCCTGCTCGGCCTGGCCCAGCACAATGACGGGCAGGTTCTTGAGGTCGATGCGGATCACAGCCAGGTCCGTCTCGGGATCGGTGCCGACAGTCTTGGCCTTGGCCTTGCGCCCGTCCGCCAGCACGACCTCGATCTCGTCGGCAGCTTCAACAACATGGTTATTGGTCAGGATATAGCCTTCGGGGCTGACGATGACGCCCGAACCCAGGCTCGACTGCTGCTCGTCCTCAGGCAGGCGGTCGCCGAAAAAGCGCCGGAAGAAGGGATCCTTCAGCAGGGGGTTGGTCGGTGCGCTGGCCTTGGTGGTGAGGATATTGACGACCGCCGGCATGGCGCGCTGCGCCGCGTCACGGTAACTGCCAGCTGGCGGCGGCAGGCTGCTGGGCGCCTGCAACACGGCCGCCGGATTGGCGATGGTGCCCACCTGCACCCGGCCCGCCGTGCGCGAAAACCAGTCAGGACGAAGCGCTGCCAGCACGAAGTACACGCCGAGCGCGATCGTGACAGTTTGCGCGAACAACAACCAGAATCGTCGCATCGACAAGGTCCTGTTGGATGACGCGGCAGGTCAGCGACCCGCCGGGGTGCAGCACATTACTTCTTCAGTGAATCCCGGATTTCACGCAGTAAGACGATGTCCTCAGGCGTTGGAGCGGGCGGGGCAGGTGGAGGTTCCGCCGTGCGACGCGCCTTATTGACCAGCTTGACCATCTGGAAGATGACGAAGGCCAAGATGACGAAATTGAGCAGAATCGTCAGGAAATTCCCGTAAGCCAGCACCGCCCCCAGTTTTTTTGCCTCCACAAGGGTCAGTGCGGGGTCCTGTCCCTTCAAGGGCAGGTAATAATTGGAAAAGTCCAGGCCGCCAAACAGCCTGCCGATCGGCGGCATGATGACGTCTTGAACCAAAGAATCGACAATCTTGCCAAAAGCACCACCAATAATGACGCCAACCGCCAGGTCAACGACGTTGCCTTTCATTGCAAATTGCTTGAATTCTTCCAACATCGACATGCCAATCTCCTAAAAGTAAGGGGTGCACGGCGATCCTACTATAAGCCTTAACAGAATCCAAACACTGCTGAAACATTGAGCCAGTCAACAAAATGCGCCCTAGCTCCAAGAAATTGGCCATTTATGCGGGCATTTGCAGCGAAAATGCATGGAAATGGGGCCGAATGCGTATTGCGCAACTTTTTTGCTTTATTCCGCCTGTCGATTCCCTTATAATTTAAGGTTGCTAGAAGTTCTGTCCATGAACTTTATAAGAATTCGCATTTTGACTGAATGGGGTTGGTATGAGTAACGAAAAACAGGTCGATACAGGCCGACGCGGCTTGATGGTCGCGACGTGCGCGGCAGGTGGTGTCGTAGGGTTGTCCACGGGCGCTGCCCTGGTCAGCACCTTCCAACCGTCGGAGCGTGCCAAAGCGGCAGGCGCACCGGTGGAAGTAGATATTAGCGACCTGAAAGCAGGCGAAAAGAAAGTCGTGGAATGGCGCGGTAAGCCAGTCTGGATTTTCAAGCGCACGCCAGAGCAATTGGCCACCCTGGCCAAGACCGAAGGCGACGTTGCCGACCCGAAATCGGAAAAGTCCTATCAAATGGACGTGCCTGAATACTGCAAGAACCAGACCCGTTCGCGCGCCGAGCACCAAGACACCCTGGTGGTCGTGGGCATTTGCTCCCACCTGGGCTGCTCGCCATCGGACAAGCTGTCGGCCGGCCCCCAGCCGAACGTGCCGGACACCTGGCAAGGCGGCTTCCTGTGCCCATGCCACGGTTCGACCTTCGACCTGGCAGCACGCGTCTTCAAGAACAAGCCGGCACCGACCAACCTGGACGTGCCGCGCCATATGTACCTGAGCGATACCAAGATCGTGATCGGTAAAGACGAGAAAGGCGAGGCATAAACATGGCGGCTTTTAAAGAAACCAAATTCCCGGCTGACGCTCCAATCGCTGACAAGGCACTGGGCTGGGTCGACGACCGCTTCCCGCTGACCAAACTGTGGAATGACCAGTGGGGCAAGTACTACGCTCCGAAGAACTTCAACTTCTGGTACATCTTCGGCTCGCTGGCCATGCTGGTGCTGGTGCTGCAGATCGTTACCGGCATCTTCCTGACGATGCACTACAAGCCGGACTCCAACCTGGCCTTCGGCTCGGTGGAATACATCATGCGCGAAGTGCCATGGGGCTGGCTGGTGCGCTATATGCACTCGACGGGCGCGTCGGCCTTCTTCATCATTGTCTACCTGCACATGACGCGCGGCCTGCTGTACGGTTCCTACCGCAAGCCACGTGAACTGATCTGGCTGTTCGGTTTCGCGATCTTCCTGTGCCTGATGGCAGAAGCCTTCTTCGGCTACCTGCTGCCATGGGGCCAGATGTCCTACTGGGGCGCACAAGTGATCGTCAACCTGTTTGGCGCGATCCCTGTCATCGGCGGCGACCTGTCGCTGTGGATCCGCGGCGACTATGTCGTCGGCGACGCGACCCTGAACCGCTTCTTCGCCTTCCACGTGATCGCCATCCCCCTGGTCCTGCTGGGCCTGGTGGCTGCCCACCTGATCGCGCTGCACGAAGTGGGTTCGAGCAATCCAGACGGTATCGAAGTGAAAGAGCACCTGGGCGCCGACGGCCACCCGCTGGATTCGATCCCATCGCACCCTTACTACACGGTGCACGACCTGTTCGGCGTGTCGGTATTCCTGACCATCTTCACTGGCGTGGTGTTCTTCGCGCCTGAAATGGGCGGCTACTTCCTGGAGTACAACAACTTCCTGCCAGCAAACTCGATGCAAACGCCTCCGCACATTGCACCGACCTGGTACTTCACGCCGTTCTACTCGGTACTGCGCGCCACCACGGCTGACTTCATGTGGGTCGTCATGTTTGGTATCGCTGCCTACGTCGTGTTCATCTGGATGAAGTCGAAGCTGTCGCAAAAGACCAAGACCGCCATCTCGGCCATCGCCATCGTTGCGATCATCGGCATGCTGCCGCAGATCCTGGATGCGAAGTTCTGGGGCGTGGTCCTGTTCGGTTCGTCGGTGATGATCCTGGCCGCACTGCCTTGGCTGGACCACTCGAAGGTCAAGTCGATCCGCTATCGTCCGGACTGGCACAAGTATGTGTACCTGGTATTTGGCATCTCCTTCGTGACCCTGGGATACCTCGGTACCCAGCTGCCAACCCCGGCCTACACCTACACCGCGCAGCTGTGCACCCTGATTTACTTTAGCTTCTTCCTGCTGATGCCATGGTGGAGCGAGATGGGCACCTTCAAGAAGGTTCCGGATCGCGTGACGTTCCATCCGCACTAATTGACGACTAGCATCACGCAACCAAGGACACTAAGAATGAATTTTTCTAAAAAACTGATCGCTCTCCTGGCCCTGCTGCCAGCACTGGCTTTCGCCAACACCGGCGGCCATCCGCTCGACAAGGCACCAGAGCGCACCAGCCTGGACTCGCTGCAAAACGGCGCCAAGCTGTTCGTCAACTACTGCCTGAACTGCCACTCGGCCAACGCCATGCGCTACAACCGCCTGCGCGACCTGGGCCTGACGGAAGAACAGATCAAGCAGAACCTGCTGTTCACTCAAGATAAAGTGGGCGGCATGATGACCACGGCCATGGACCCGGCAGATGCCAAGGCATGGTTTGGCGCCGTGCCACCGGACCTGTCCGTGATCACCCGCGCCAAGGCCTCCTCGGCTGGCACGGGCGGCGACTACCTGTACACTTACTTGCGTACCTTCTACAAGGATGACACCCGCCCAACCGGCTGGAACAACCTGGTGATGCCAAACGTGGCCATGCCACACGCGATGTGGGAGCTGCAAGGTGTGCGCACGGTCAAGATGAAGGAAATCGAAGACCCGCATGATGCTACTAAGAAAATCCACGTTTTCGATGGCTTCACGCAAGTTACGCCAGGCAAGATGGACCAGCTTCAATTCGACACCGCAACGGCTGACCTGGTTGCCTACCTCGAATGGATGGCCGAGCCAGCACAGGGCCTGCGCAAGAAGCTGGGCGTCTGGGTCTTCCTGTTCATGGCGACGTTCGCCCTGCTGGCATGGCGCCTGAATGCATCGTTCTGGAAAGAAGTGAAGTAATCCGGCACGCCGCGTCTTAAATATTGCCCGCCTCCCTGCAGGCGGGCCGTTTCGGGGTGATCCGCTCGTCGTTTCACCCCCTTTGTTTCTAAGGAACTGACAAATTATGATGGTTCTCTATTCAGGCACCACCTGCCCCTTCTCGCAACGCTGCCGCCTGGTCCTGTTTGAAAAAGGCATGGACTTCGAAGTACGCGACGTTGACCTGTTCAACAAGCCAGAAGACATTTCAACGATGAACCCGTATGGCCAGGTACCCATCCTGGTGGAACGCGAACTGATCCTGTACGAATCGAACATCATCAACGAGTACATCGACGAGCGCTTCCCGCATCCGCAACTGATGCCGGCCGACCCGCTGATGCGCGCCCGTGCCCGCCTGATGCTGTTCAACTTCGAAAAAGAGTTGTTCGTCCACGTGCACGTGTTAGAGAGCGAGCGCAACAAGGCCAACGACAAGAACCACGACCGCGCCCGCGCTGAAATCCGCGACCGCCTGACCACGTTGGCTCCGCTGTTCCTGAAGAACAAGTACATGCTGGGCGATGAGTTCTCGATGCTCGACGTGGCGGTGGCTCCACTGCTGTGGCGCCTGGACCACTATGGCATCGAACTGTCGAAGACGGCAGCGCCGCTGATGAAGTACGCCGAGCGCATCTTCTCGCGCCCTGCCTATATCGAAGCGCTGACCCCATCCGAAAAGGTCATGCGCCGCTAAGCAAGGCCACCCCGCGCGCCAGTCTGCGCCGCCCCCGGGCGAAACACCGTAGACTGGCGTGCGACTCTCTCCCCCGATACCATGTCTGACATTTCAACCAAGCCCTACCTGCTGCGCGCCATCTACGAGTGGTGCACCGACAGCGGCTTCACGCCCTATATGGCCGTCAAGGTCGACTCGACCACGACGGTGCCCATGGAATTCGTGAAAGGTGGCGAAATCGTGCTCAATATCAGCTTTGGCGCGACCCATGGCTTGAAGATGGACAACGACGCGGTGCAGTTCCATGCCCGTTTCGGTGGTGTTTCGCGCGAGATTTATGTGCCGGTGCACAATGTGTTGGCGATTTATGCCAATGAGAATGGCCAGGGCATGGCCTTTGAGGTGACGGGCCCGGCGCCAACCAGTGCGCCGCGCCAGGCACCGGCGGACATGCCCCCGGCGCTGACGCCGGCCGGCCTGGCAGCAGTGCCCAATGCGCCAACCACGCTTGAGCCGGTCAAGGCTGCCGCCCCGGCCCCGGACGACGACAATGACCCGCCCAAGAAGGGTCCCCGCCCTACCCTTACCCGTATCAAATAGCCTGCATTTGGCGGTATAATGCAGGCCGTAACAGTTTCGCCGACTTAGCTCATTTGGTAGAGCAGTTGATTTGTAATCATCAGGTGGCCAGTTCGAAACCGGCAGTCGGCACCAA